>Ga0131853_10008369_pt1 | contig 18856 bp, 10 predicted proteins | sample TergutLab28metaG_FD_92764 | JGI IMG/M metagenome (GOLD analysis project Ga0131853, IMG submission 92764) | Labiotermes labralis P1 segment gut microbial communities from Petit-Saut dam, French Guiana - Lab288 P1 (version 2) (version 2) | ecosystem: Host-associated > Arthropoda: Insects >...
AAATTTGCTTTTGTTTGGTATAATTAAAATTCATACGCTAACATAAGAATGCACGGAACTGAATACTTTAAAATAGTTGAAAATTCCTATATTACCCATTGACTTCTAAATATGATAATTCTAGCTTGTGGCTGGCGGAATTCTCTCACATTCTACACTGAATATGCAAAAGAGGAAGGTAGTTCTTCTTTATGCCAACGTACAAGTAATGTGGGACCCTCAGAGAAACCTGCATTCCCTCTAAATTTATAGGTACAATTAAGGACGTTTTATTTAAATTACAACCTATTGATAACTGCGCAATTATGGGCGTGGTAATTTCTTGCCGACATTTCGGGACAACTTATCGGGGCCATCTTCTTGACATTTGAAGTGGGCACCAGTAAGTTGACCCCAGACGTCGTTAAAAAATTACCACTGCTCGCTGTGTAATAACACAAAAGAGCGCATTTCTCATCCATTTCGCGGACGAAACCTGAAATCATTCTTAAGCCTACCGAAATCAGAGTCAATTTCTAAGACAAGTGGGGGTGAAAACAGACTTTTGTCTCTCTCTCTCTATGTTGATAGATAATTTTTTAAATTTTAATGTAACAAATTCTGCATTAATAAATAGGCCTAAGACTGGCGGTAGAAAAAGTTTTGCAAAACAATACGTTCTACTACAGAAATATTACTTACTTTCCCCCAAAAAAAAGTTTCGTTAATTTTCTGAAGCAGAAACACACAAATAAGCGTGGTACATGGATGGAAAAAAGCAGCCTAAACTGGAGCAAGCCATATTTTAAAATATACAGGAACGTGTTCTTTCTTCCCCTTCAGCCCAGTTACAATTTTTATTTGTTTCTATCGCGTATTTTTATTCCTGCAAGGTTTTCCAATGATGCACTTCATTCTCAGTTCTTACTTTCATATATTTACATGCAATACGTAATAAAGCAACAAAATGTCCTTCTTTATTCTACGTAGATTTTACAACTTCATCCACAATTAAAAGAAGAATGCAAAATAAAAAAATACAAATGTATTTAATATCAATACTGATTCAAAATTCGTGTTTCTGTCATCAGCGAGTGCTCTGCTATGCAACTTTGTTTGTGCACCCCTGAGAATTCTTGCCAAGTTTACTTCACATTTTGTAAGAGCAACTCATGCACTTGGACTAAAATATAAAGAAAGACGTCTCAAGTTTGTAAACGGAGAAACTCAGACACAAGATTATAGCGTGCTGGATCATAAAAGATTTTGCTTGCTCCGCATGGAAGAAAATATATTCAAGAAAACGGATGGAATTTAAGGAATTCTTTATTTATCTTTTTAATAAACGTGGTGTTAAATGAAACACGCTTTTGAATTGTGTTTTACAGCTTGGTGCTCTGTTGTGCTCTTAAGAAAGGAAAATTAACAAACGCCTCCTCAATCTACTCTGAACTCTCTTCTTCGCTGCAGAGAATAGCGATACATTTTCATAAAATTTCAGAGAAAATCTTTGGTATACTCAATGAAAACCACAAAACCAAAGTAAAATAAATTTAATTATTGTATAGCGACAAAACATTTTCTTGACTGAGGTGTTTTTACATTCCAGTGTCTTGTAAACCTTCTGTTTGGACCGCAGTTGCCGATGCCCCAGAGAGGCTACCACCGACCCATAGACTACAATTGCCCTCTTGAATTATAACACACAGTAAACTACAAGCTACGCATATAATTTGCGATAATCACTCGAAACTTACTACACCGACTGTAGTTAAATAAATTATTTTTAACAACTGACGATGTATAATCTTTATAAATGATATAGCGTTTTTAATAACCATAGGTGTCTTTCAAAATTGATTCTGTTATATAAGTTATGACACACGCCTACTGAAACTTCTGATTCCGTGAAAGGCGGGAATTCCTTCTCTTACTTGCTTACTATTGAATTCTTAAGAGTGACCTCACTCCACGCATTATTTAGTTATTTACTTTCAGTTTCAGGTTTAATGGGTGCAAAAACTATTTGCCTGCAAGGAATTGTCATTTATTTCTACAGAATCAAACAATAATTTATATGAGAGTATTCAAAGGCATTGGGTCAAAGTAATCGTTTGGTACAAAAATCTAAAAACCATGTAAATTTCAGATTTAAACTTCTGAGCAGAAGCTAATCGTGTCATTACTGCATGTACTACAATTGTAACTGTCCTACATTAACACGACGAAGAGGTTGTCTACAAGAGTTCCGTAGTGTGCTGAACAACCGCACGATAGCAGCACGGTTCTAAAACACTGAATAGGATTTTCGTAAAAATGTTCAGTACCATTCTGACTCTATGCGATATCAGTGCACCATGCGTTTATGAGAATAAGAGGGAAAAGAACCTGAAGATGGAAGTAAAATATTTCTCCGAAGTCGTGATATTTATCACCCAGGCTACATGATGACATGACACACAAAACAGCAGCACTCTGCGACAGGCTGAGCAGAAAATCTGCACGCTGTATTTCAGTAAGGCAAAATCCTTTGTGCTACAGCGGATATGGAAGGTATTAAGGGAGATGAGATAAAATTTACTAAATTTAATACGACAAAATTTTACAAAACTGACCCGCCACCTTTCCCTATTCTGCGCCAGATCAATTTATTCCACGACCAAATTCCACTTTTTAAATATCCGTTTTAATAATACAGTGTAGCCTCCAAAATGCGGAATAAGCAATCACGGACAACCGACAAAGTGTGGACATCCATCTTGGATTTGGGCGAGTTTCTAACAAATCCTCACCTAACAACCTAGCATCTTACGAACCATCTCACTTAATTAGATGCTTTAATAGAACTGTCAATACACCCGCCGCATGAATTTGTCGATTCATATTTTGAACATCATGTAGGATAAGAGGACGCCCTGCTGCCAGTTGCAGCCGTGGTTAAGGCAAGCATATCATTGCCACAGAGACAGTAGGTTAAGTGTTCTCTTTTTGACCAGTGAATCTCACCGCCTTAGTCACCTGACCCCGCGCAAAGTCGAATATAAAAAGAAAAGTATTAAAATTCGGATTGTACCATAACCTAGTGATATTTATATGACATTGAGGTCTGAATATCACTGTATTTCAAGCTTATGAAAAGTTCTATAAAACCATACCTTACCTTGAAGTAGAGTTATGTATGGAACATAGCAATAAAATATTTCACTTAGGACAACATTTTTTCATAAACTTTTTATCTCCAATATTTTTTGCATTTTAACAATATACAATATGGAAAAGACATTTTGAAAACCCGACCCACCTGATGGTACTATTGGCATTGAAATATCTTGCAACATTCTTAAACATTTTATTGGTTATTGTCTGGCCTTGGAGTACTCGTGTCTGTTAAACTTAGATGATATCCAAGGCCCGAACATATAAAACGGCTGTTCCATTTTTGTTAAAAAGTAAATAAAACTCGTAAAGAAACCTTTTCAAAATGTACATATTTCAGTAAAAGTTTATCTAAAACGCAGAGGTTACGTGTTGCTTTCATTTGGAATAAAACACTATTTTTCTTCTTAAAAAGTGTGTAACTGTAACACTAGGTGCTTTGTAAGAAATTCCTGGCAAGTATTTTACTGATGCCACTACAAATCTTTGTAATACTGTAACCAGGTGGAGCGTTTTAGTGCCCTTTTATTGTAATTTCTTGTATTTTTTGTGTTTTAAGTCTGGAAATGCACGCCTCTCAGTGGTCCAAAGTGAGTGTTAGTCTAATTAAATGCAATCCTACAAAGAATGTTTATTTTATTGGAAGTAAATTCTTTTTTCTATAATATAGCTCTTTGTCAGCAGTTCTGACATCAATCAGTCAGTGGAATCTGTGACGCAACGTAAAAGAATCTCAGACACATTAAAAGACAATGTTTATTTAGACTTTGTCTGCAGTGAAAACTTCTTTTGTCTGAATTGCAGGAACTCCAAATGTAAAAAAAATCCTCCAACTCTCAAAACAAAGAATACTTATAACACAAAGTTGTGTCTTGCATTTTATTAAGACTTAATATCAAAGAAACAAAGTAACGAAATTAGAAACACCGTTAGTTAAATTTAACCTTCATTCTTAGCGATATTCATGCAGATAATTAATATTCTAAGCCAGTATAATTTTCACCACGCGCTTCTTATTTTTCTCCTTATTCGTATTTTTTTATACTTCTTCAGTCTTAGGTATTTGACCCCCCGTCTAAAATATCCCAAGAAATTAACTAATTACTTTTCATTCAACACATCTGCGCAGCATATTGAGTACGATCACAAGAAACTACACAATATGGAATTCGTCGGCATTTCTGTTTCTAAATCTCCTACAGTTTAGTGTGCTGTATTTCCAATTAGGCCCAATGGTAAATTAATAATTCGGTGATAAACGTGGATTTAATTAAAACAACTGAAAGGATAAAGATTGTATCGGCCTGTATGAAACAGCAGTTGGTGGAATGCCGGAAAACCTCAGAAAGAGGGCGTGACATAACACTATAAATTTTTTTATTTATCTCAGTATTTAACCAACTTGATGCACAAAATTTGTTTCTCAATAAGTTTTATTTCATGCCTCTACATGTTTCGAGCACATGTGCTCATCATCAGCAGGTCAAAATTGCACTACACAGCCTCTGGTATCATCACACCTATAGGTGGCCGTCTCGTGCATTGTTAGTACTTACCCACATACAGGTACCTGCACCTCAGTCAGTTCTGTTTCACATTCGGAGATTCTAGGACATATCTCGAATCGGAGACCGGTTGTTCTGTTAGCAGTTTGTTGTCGTGCTTCTCGGTCCACCAAACTAAGCTCTGGAAGGAGAAGTCACTTCTGGCAATGATGTCACTTTTTTCCGGTCCTCCTTCTATTTCAGGCTGACATTCGATGGTTACTAGAGTACAAATTTGTAACTGTCGTTAAATAACCCCTCCATACAATTAATTGTAAGAAACGAATATTTGAGCACGTTGGGCGGGCAAACTGTGATAGTCCTTCGGGAACATGGTGGCAGAACGCACAAGGAGACCATACAGTTTTGGATCGTTTACTTATCCAAAAGAACACGCAGTGTTAAAGGTTAGAGATTAAACATGTTCCTGTGCTGAAACACAACAACTTGAAAGTAGACGGAAGAGCGGAGCTATACCTCCATACATTTTTAACTTCGGCGCTGGATGGAGGAGACTGGAGGGCTTCAGGTCTTGCCGAGTTACCTCTGATCATTTTTTAATAGAAGCCTTGGTGAATCTCAGGGGCAGGTCCCGACGCTGTGCAGAAGACCAAATCTCTTGCGCTTTCATGTGGCAGTAAACTGTTCCTTAGTTGTCCAGTCAGTTGATAGGCACCGCACCGATTACACTAGCCCGGTTTCTTCGAAACGCGTGAAAGAGGGAAATACCTTTAAGCTTTCGTTTAGGTGAAATAATATTACATTATTAACGATGCCGTTCATCAAATTTAATAATATAAATATTTAAACACCGCACTTTGGTCCCACCAGTGCAGATGATCTGATACCTCAGCAGCACTCACAACTATTTGTATCGAAATACTTATCACTTGCTGCCGTGATTATTTAAGTTACGAAAGAAATACGAAAGCCATCTGCTTCAGTTCGACTTTACATCGCCACTGACCACCGTTCTATATCCTTCCTTAATAAAAGTGTATGGCTTCGTCACATTTCCTAGTGTGGCATGTCTGTGTATATTTCTGTCGAAAGTTTTAAACCCCGTAATAAATTCAATCCTAACTCTTAGTTTCTAAAAAAAAAAAAATGGTACAAGCACCAACACATTGTTGCCTGAGTGTTATATATATACCGTGCGATTCCAGTTGTGTTTGTAGAATGGTAACAATTTAAGAAGAGAAACTGAAGCAAGTCTACTATAGGCTTCAAATAGGCTACGTCACAAAATTTAAAACGGTACAGATACTTTGCTAAGACAATTAGAAACATGTTGGATACTTCTGGTTGTTGTGGTTATATATCAATTTTGCACTAAGTATCACAATTTGAAAGTAGACCTACACCAGAAGAAATACAGACCAATAGAAAGTTTGCCATTCTAAACTCACATCTTTCATTTGCTACCAAAATGTAGGTCATAGCGTAAATGGAGGATAATTTTTTTCCTTCTTTAAGGGTAGCTTTCACTTACAAATATTTTCTCTCTTTTTTCCGCAAGGAGAAAAGGGTGGTTTGTTTGTTGCTCTGCATGTCTATATTGTCAGGTTTATGCATTTCATGAGGGGGTTTATGGATGGAGTTCCCTCGGAATGATGTGTAAAACGGACAGCCGCTTTGGGTAAATACAAAAGGAAATCCTCCCAAGAGAAACAACAGATTTTCCACTGAGATGCGAGTGTGATATTACAGTGATCTGAAAATCAGATGTTTGTAATATTACGACTGAGTGAGTTTTATATAACAAAATAAAATATTTCAAATCAAGGCACGTGCTGTTCCTTCATGTCTGCTCCAGTCCATAATTCAAAATCGTCATTGCCCACGGCGCTGTTTGCAATGGAGAAATCATACTTCATGTAACTGAAGAACCGTGCAAATTGCACTGAAACCATCCATAATGCAATAAGCATCAACTAAATGGGCTTCACTTTTACAAAAGATGCAAATAATAGCAAAGTCACAAAAGAAAGTAATTTACATGCTATTCGCATTTATTATTGTTGCTTGCCTACTTCAGTGATTAAACAGATGCAATCTTGTTTTTGGATGCTGTCTTAACCTTTGGAAAGTAAAATTCATACAACCGTATTTCTAAATTATAAACAAATTTTTTGTTTGTTTAATATAATAAACTTCACAATGTGCAAACACAAGTACTACAAGTTTTAACTTCTTTCAAAACAGCAGCATGGAAATGGTTAAGATTCGAGAGTATCGAGAGTGTTGAACTTTGAAGGATTTAAATTTAAACTGCGCCTTGTCAATGTTTAGAAGGCCTAACTGTAGATACGAACGCAATAAATATAGGTAAAGGCAAAGCAGTCCCATTACAGGCCTGGATAGGCCCAGAGGGTTCTTAGGAAGGTAAGGTTCCCAGATTTCGTGACAACGGCACAGGATGGTGGGAGGTTGTCAGCCTTATGCACCGGCCGCTTTTACCCCCAGGAAATACTCCTGGTACTCATTTCTGTTAGAGGCTGAGTCGACCCCAGGGCCGTAGTGCGATCGGATGGATTTTATGTCAATGAAAATTCCACTGACAACAGCTAGGATCGAACCAGCGACCTTCCGATTTGTAGCACAGCACAATAAATATAGGAGCTTTACTTAAATGTGATAGAACTGTAGAAATTCTCCAGTAAGGAAAGATTTTCTCGCCTATATATATATATATGAGGTGTCCCAAGAAGAGCGCGAGATTTAATTTTGTAATAAAACGCACCATTATTCAAAAAGTGCTGATATTGTTGTTCCTTAGTGTAGCGTTCCATGACTACTAATCGCAAAAATGGCAAATGACAGATGTTAAATTTTCAGTTCCGCCAACCTAACAGAACGACAATGGCGCGTACTTTAAATCTTGCGCTCTTGTTGGGACATCCTAATATATATATACAGTTATGTATATTATATGTTTGCTTACGTCATTTTCTCGAGTTTATCCTTTTGACCGACGTCATATATCCTTAGGCGTGGAGAGTCACCAACACGCAAATTTCGATCAAGCCTATCCTTCAGTTTTGCGACCCAGAATTCCTCTCTTCTGCCTACAGTATAAAATAACCTCTTTAATGTTCGTACTTTGAAATGTAATAACCGAAGAACCGAGTCTAAAATACGTATAAAATTCAGAGAGGAGTAAAATATTTTCCACCACAGGAAGTAGGACATAGATGCTTCAATTGTATTTACCCTTATTATCCGACAGTTTGAATGTAAGCTTTACTGGCAAGAAGGTTAAATGTCAGCAACACGAAAAACTTCAAACTCTAACCATTCAACGTTCAGTTAATAAATCAAGTACAAGTATGCGTGTAAATTTTGTTTACAAAGGTCTTCTGTATGTTTTTTTTGTTACGAAAAGGACTTCCGTTGAATGTAGGTCACACGGCAGTGGAGAAACCTTGCCCTAACTGGGAAGGGTTTAAGACTATTTTTTGTTTCTTTGGGCAATGATTTCATGCATTACATTGAGCTTCAAATTGTTCCCTGTTCGAAATATCCGACATTCTGGTTTTGCCTTTCCGTCAGAAGCATACTAAAGAAATTTACTGGGACACGACAAGACGAGAAGTCTGTGGCTTTCATAGGACAAAGTCATAGAGAAAGCGGTTTGTGACCAGAAATTGATGCACGAAGGAAGAAAGAACTGTGGGATAAAATGCATTCTTTGCCGTGTGTACTAACCGATTAAAATGTTATTGTCTGTGGTGGATTTACCCTGTTCCGACCTGCACTGCTGACGTCAAAGATACACTTGTCATCAACCAATACTTCACACATCTTCAGGGTAGTGACTATTTGCTCGGATTAGGATAGCTTATGCGGCATACATATTACGCCACAGGCTTGACAAATGAGGAATCATATTTCGAAAGCTGGTAGAAGCAAGAGATTGTTTCAACTTCTAAGGTTTCTGAAGGACCTTTTCCCTCCCCGCCTCACATTTAGTGGATAACGGGGGGCGAATTCCCCAAGGGTATAGAAGTCGTAGCCCCAAATGCAGGAATTTTAGTGGTACACCTGTTGTTGGGTAAGCTAATCACTAGTTTTTAAATGGTTAATTGAATGGCAAAATCAGAAAGAATATTTACAAGATCAGCATGACAAAATTTTATAAACAATAAACGCAAAACCATGGAAAGTCCTGCTACATAAAGTACTAGCAGAAACTGAGATTTTCAAGAAATTCTTAGAATTTATAGAAACTAAAGTTTCGGTTCCTTAAAAAAAACTTTCAATCTGTCCTTCTCCTGACCCACACAAATCCAGTCCTTAACATCATATCACAGTGCTTAGATCCGTTTTAGTGTAGTCGTCCCTTCTGGATATCCAATCATTAGGCTGTCACATCTTTACTTGTTTTCAGACATCAGTTATGAGAGCATTTCTCGTCTGTCCGATGTGTGTTACACATCTCTCATCTCCCCTAATCATTTATCTCTCTTATAATAATGTATTTGACGAAGAATGCTGCCAAAATTTCCTTTGCCAGCAACTTTCAAAACCTAACTATGGGGACTTCTGGTATCTGTAACTAACTCCATAGCTAAGAGCCGTTCTTGAGAAAGTATAAAGAAAAAGTCCTCGTCTAGGCTCTGATTATTACCACCAAAGTCACCAAAAAGAAAGTTATCTTTTGTAGGTAAACATGGTCTTCTTATTATTTGTAAATACAAAAAAAAAAAAAAAGGAAATTTAACCAAATTATGTACTAGAAGTGCTGCAAACACAGAGTGGGAGAGAAGTCGCCATACACCCACACAATACGCACCCAAAATCGCTTTAAATTAACACAACACAGCTTTTAAATTTCCATTCAGCGTTCCCCATTGAAGTCGATAAGGAAACGATTTTCAGTGCTTGGTGTGCCATCGTCAACAGCGTGAGACCAAGTGAAGAAATGCTTGAAAATTGGGACCTATCGCCCGACATTCGTCAACGAACTATCGGATGCCTTGCTCTGTTGGACACATTCCCAAGCGTGGTATCTCGCTCAACAGTCCTTTTAAGTGACAGATATGCTATCCTTTGCAGTGCGAGCGACAGAAATTTCATGATTTGGTTAAAGAAGTTTCCCCATTGCAAGCAGGAGATTGAGCATAATCAACAGCATGTGACAATCCGGGCGGGTACGACATCACTTTATCTGATTCGATGAAGTCCCGAACACGACATCTCATTCGAACGTGGCTCAAACCTCAGCTCAGAGGCAGGGGACCCATACGATGGGGCAACGCATACTTCGCCATTTCTGAGAGAAGTTTTGAACGAACTTCTTCCAGCCCGTTGGAATGGCCGATGTTCACCGAAGTCTCCGGCGCCATTAAGAAGGCCATCGCTTATTACCGACCTTACCGCCTCGGACAACTTCTTGTGGGGTTCGTTGCTGGTGTAGCGAAACGGAACCAGCAACGATGATTTGTGCAGAGCTGCGTAAGATGCCTTTCGCACCATGAATCCACAAATGCTCCGACGCATGCCAAAGACAACATGGAGGGTAATCCGCTTGTGTGTTCAGTATTACGGCGCACATACGGATCCACTGGCTATATACAACCAAGTAGTACATCAGTGATTAAAGTTAATTATTACTAATTATGTTTACACATTGCTTGGTGTACGACGTCTTCTCACCAACTCTGTGTATATTGATTTTCAACTTATACAAATTCGGCTCTTAACCAATAAAATCGTCTGTAAATATTATAAGATTGAAACCTTAATAGGTAAAGGTGGGAGTAGGGTAAAACTAATGTTCAACCTGTATATCGTGTCACAAAGCACAGAGAGGGAGTAGTGTTCAGGCTTTTCTGTTCCCTTAACTTCTGCATTACATGGGGGTGGGGGAACAGTGTTGGTGGTTAACACAACACATCGGTCGCTTCACCCCTTACGAATGACCCGATACCCATTGTACAGGAGGCTGGGTGGGCTCCAGGGATGTTCTGGACTGCATGGAATGCCTGGGCACCATCGGGATCCGATCTCCGCACTTTCAGTCCGTAGTGACTACGCTATCTCGACCCACATTCTTAATCAGTTTAACAATAACATGTGGTTTTTGAGTGTTATTTATCATTTTTATATGTTCCTGACTACTGCCTATAATAAAATAAACATGTTGCACATTAGACAGTCAGTTTTGTCTAAATAGTACCATTTATTAATCAACACTTATGCACCACACTATGTACTACAAATCACATATCCGTTTCCGCTCCGTCGCGTTTCGCTGTCTACTGACACCATCTTCAGGAAGTTCAGTCTAACAGTAAATTCTTCGCAACGTATCAAATGTTAACAAGCATATGTTGACCTTTTGTTATAAGATCGCAGTTTTCTCAAACACAGGTGCACAATTTTGCGTATCATTAAAGTTCTTTCAGAAATAATTATGTCTATGTGATTCAGTACACATAGTGTGGTGCACAAATATTGGTGAATAAATGGTGGCAAGAACAAGATGCACATTACGCACGACATTAAGATTGTCCAATTACATTTGCTATCGAAGTTCTTTTTATTCACTTATATCGGTAACAGCTCCTCAGCTGGTCAATAAATTACTCGTCACGAAGTTCAGGCTTATTCAGTTTCAATGTCTGAAAGACAACAAATTATTTTGTGCTGCCAATACAGTATATCCGTTACAGGACACGATGCTATAACACTGAGTCGAGATAGTTAGATCTCGTTTTGTTAGAGAAAGAGAGAGAGAGGGGGGGAGAGGGAGGAAGGGGGTTTCACGAGAGGTGAATGGACCCACTGACTGTGGATGGCAGAGAAACGTACACAAAAGTATCTAACTTGACGTAGGTAGGTGTTTCAGTACCAACATGATTGCTAAATTTTATTGTAGACCCCTATTAACTCAAAAGATCTACGGAGGTTCGTTCGTGAAGTGAGGTACTGTAGGGAGAAAGGAGACGGCAACAGTTTGAAACTGGACATTTCTGTCATAAAATTTGTTTACGTAATTTGTAAACAAACAATATCTTGGGTCTGAAAATAAAAATAAATCACACAACGATGTTCGAATAGAATGCGTTTCCATAGCGACGCAAACGAGAAGTATAGGAGGGGATATTTCAATTCTTACACGAATTATTGGAATGCGTCTCTCTTGCACTTCGTTGTGATGACGCAGTAGAGTACATGTGTGCTAGACAAATTACCATGTCTTACTACCCAGATAATGAAACTGAATTATGTTGAATATAAGATAAGAATAATAGTTTTTGCGAAAGTATGTTAGATTCTTCATGCTTTTCATACATTTCGATCTCCTCCGTCCGCTCAGCCCGTTGTGTCTATTTACTTGCAGCATCACGTTTGCATGAAGCATTTGAGTAAGTGAGAGCGACTGCTTTTCATTAACTCATTTTAGGAGAAATGGTTAAAAGAGAGAAATATTCCTAAATATGTTAACAATACAGTTCAATCCAACTCAGCTTATTGACACGCGGGCTCAGCAGTGCTGGTCCAGTTGCTAACTAACACACGAATACGTGAATATACAAATAAAGAGACATAAAACAACAGCACGAAAACAAAAAACAAAGAAGGATAAAAGTAAGGTAATTGTGAGTGAATAATAATAATAATAAGTGATAATCACAAGTTATCCCGATAGTAATATCATCTACGGGAGTAATTCCAAAGTCACTGTCACATAGTCTAACAAGACTTCACTTGCACCCCAATACATATATACAACTGCAAAAATCCGTAATTCTTGGCACATGTTCAATTGTAAGAAACTTTTTAAACTACAAGTAAGACCACCAGCCTAATCCTGCTGGTTACTACATCCCAGGATAGGTGAATATTTCTCAGCCAAAGCTGAGAAGTGAAAAATTTGATAATAATAATAAAGTGTATGAAGAGGGAGATGTCACAGTGTTGTGGAATCAAGCAGTACACATAGACAGAGCAGTTACAGCAAATAGGCCAGATATAATAATTAAAAACAAAAAAGAGAAAACATGCACAGACAATACCGGAGCAACATACCGGAGCAACATACCGGTAAAGCACGAAAACAACAAAAATGGATTTGAGTAAGGTTTCATCCTCTGCCCACGTACAAACGAACTCACTAAGTGACCATTGCTTCCCCGGTCTCCACCATAGGGCTGTTTAACACTGAAGGGAAACTCTTTCTTTCTTTCTTTATTTCTTCATTCCTTCATTTCTTACTTCCTCCTTTGATCTCTTCAAACCAATCATTGTAGGTGTAGAGGGTTTTTGTTGCACGTGACCGAACTCAATAAAACACACACACACACTGTAGGACTCTCCTGGACGAGATATCGGCCTGTCGCAGAGACCTGTACCTGACAACACACAACATTCATAGGAGACAGACTTCTATGCCCCCGGCGGGATTCGAACCCGTAATCCCGTTAAGCGAGCATCCGCAGACCCACGCCTCAGACGGAGCATCCAGGCGAAAGGAAGATCCCCTTCCACAAAATTCCGACAGACTCGTAATTTAAGGGGAAGTCTTACCGTGTTGAAACATGTGGAACATATACGCCTACTACACTGACAAGCAGCACCAAGTTTACACATGCTTTCCGAGAATGTTTTTCTGCAGTCGAAATCTTCCAACGGCCATCTTCTTCTCCGTTCGTCCAGAGGCCACGGCACGGTTCATGCTGTTATTCGCCGGCTTCTCACCACTGATGACGATGTTCGATTCCAGGTCATTTCATGTGGTATTGATCGTGGGTAAGTGGCTCCAGGACTGATTTTGCTTCACTTATTCAGCTTTTTCCTGTCCATTATACCGCCACAAATGTTCCGTGTTCGTATTTAGTAATCTACTATAGGAACACCTCTAAATGCTACACTTAAAAGAAAAGCAGACAGGCAATATAAGTATGACGTAACACTGAGGCGCGTTCTTGCAGCCATTCTTACAGTGGAAAAGCGATAATTGTTTCTTATTGCGATTGTGCCTGTAGCCTTGGGTATCCAGCATGAAATTAGCATGCACCATATTGTCATGTGTGGCCTGCCCGTTCTACATACTTTTCCACGTTATCTCATAAAAGCTAAGATTTAAAAAAAAAAGAGAGAGAGAGAGGTTTTTGAAAACAAACTGTGTTTAGGATTGCCTGTACAAATTTTTGTGAAACATTTCTCATTCTAAGAAGAACTGAGGGAGATATGATCAAACGTATACATTAGTCTTCATGTAAAGTACCCGTTATTTCTGTCCGATCTTAATGAAAACTGAATATTCACGACGTATCGAAAAAAAAAAACCTGAAGTATCAAATTTCATTAAAATCCGTCCAGTGGGAGCCGAGTTGTTCCGTGCGGACAGACGGACAGCCATGATGAAGCTAATAATCGCTATCGCAATTTTGCGAACGCACCTTAAAGTGTTTATCAAGGCATTGAGTGGTGAAGTAAGACGCGAAATGTGTAATAAAGTTTCATATATACTACGAAGGCTATATCCTCCATTACGAAGCATAAATATACAATGTGTTAGTAGCGTATAGAAATCAATATACAATTTTGGTGGGGAGACGTTAGAAAACGCCGCTTGGAAGACCATGCAGAAGACGGGGCTATGTTACGATGGATCGTAGGGAATATATCGTGAGAATAGCAGGTGAATGCACCTGCTTACGAACTTGTTGGCACCGATGACGTCAGACTTTGTGTTCTGCTGCCTTAAAGTAAGAGACCGATGCTTTAATGTTGAAGATCTTATGGCTAGCGCCATTATTTTGCTAATTAAACCTCTGAAGACTTGCTGTCTTCAGTTCCTGTCGGTGAACGATCTGAGCCTGTTATAAAGAGTAGATTGTCAATGCCGTTGAGGGAAATGATCGATGTTAATTCTGATAGTAGCACGGAACACATCGGCCTCAATACACTATGTGATAAAATGTGCAGTTTTAATGGTAAGAAGAGAAATGTGATCTACGAGTAGTGGTGATTTCTTACCGACGTTTCGGGACAAACTACCGGCCACATGAATTCTTTAGGTTGTCCCGAAACGTCGGTAAGAAATTACCACTACTCGTTGCGTAATAACCCGGGAGAACTCAGTTTTCATCGACTGCGCGGTGGAAGCCTGAAATTACGCTTTTTAAATGGTACTTCACATTGTACATGTATTTACGTCTGGTCTGTAAGGGGTGATTTACATTGAGGAACTTGAGAGGACAATTCTGTGTAATTCTTACGCAGTTAAACCGCAGTTGAGACGAACAGGGAATGTACGAGTAATTCAGAGTTGACAGCTGCGATCTGACGAAGGTAAATAACTCAGGCCGCAATGCATTCCTAGTTACTCGTAATTGCTCCTTTGTGGGCTTTCGATGTACGAACCGCTGTGATGCCGGACACCGGTAATGGCGCTCGGTTGGCTGCTGCATGACTTGTACGGTAGTCGAGTGGCGTGCGCAATACGGTCACGTGACGCGCTTCACTTGAAGGTTGCTTGGTTGCATCACACGTACATAGACATGTGCAAGAAGAAGAAAAACAACTTCAACACACATGAAGGAGTTGGAGCGAGCTCCGTTGTACCTCTTACAAGTTGCTTCGCTCCGGATAGTGAGTATGAAATCCTAGATCATACTGGACGTACATAAGGGAACTGCATGCAGTTGCATAAGCTAGGGTAATTTTTACGGCAGAAAAGTTACTAAAAAAGCGTTTGGTGGAATGAAGTGGTGCTGGGGGGAAAGAGACTTTCCTTGCCACATTCCGCGTTCCTAGACCAGCTGCATTCTAAGCTAGTGCAGTTGCATTCATGACGTCATAAAACTATAAAGACAAATTTTGTTTTGTAAATTGAATGTAACAATTTTGCTGCTAAAATTTGGAGAAAAATTTTAAAAAATCGCTCTCTTTTCGAGCGCAGTATTTTAATGTTGGCACCAAACCACGAGGCCGTGATCGTGTTCTGTTTTATTTTTTTCTACCGAATTTCTTTCTTGTTTCTTCCGCTTTATCTTCTTCCGTAATATATTTTCGCTTACGTATCTGTTGGTATTGTGACCCGTAAATATCCAGATTCCTTATTCTGCCGTTGTTAGTCGAGCACATTGTCCTTCTGGAAAAGTTCAACGGTCGGCCGTACAAATTCGTCAATTTTAACGTAAGAAAAAAAAATTGCCGTTTTAGTCCATTGACGTAAGCATGCGCTCCATTAAGTCGAGTCTGCGTTTATTGCTACCGTTCCTCTTTCAGGACCGGGCGTGAATTTTATAATGCTTAGCAATGAAGTTCTCATTCATGTATTAGGTCCTTCGAGTTTGCCAAAAATTGACATTATTTTCGGATATTACACACCGCAGGCTTAGGACGACCATAAGAATTTCGTTTACATTGAATATGACATCTAAAGTAAGTCGTATGGGTACCATACATGTAAAGTATACTACATTAATAATTATGTTTTTGAAACAAATGTAGGATGGGTCCTACTAAAAACGAATGGGCGTTTTTTTAATAAATGTCAAAACGTACAGCCTTTTTTTGTTCGACCAGGAACTTCTATATATTGCATTCTGAATATATTGATGATAAGGGGGACATATATTGATAGAAGGTATACACGTCCGAGAGCGGACAAGAGAACACTGCATGCGCACTCGCGCCAAGAAGTTGTAATTACAGAGACAGACAAAAGAGAAGGAAAGAACTAGTTATGACGTATACGGGAGTCGAACTCGAACCCTCACATTTCTATTCTCCTTGGAGCACGCTGCAATCAGGAAATCGCCATTGAGAATTTTCTTGCTTGTGGAATGTATTAATAACGTGACATTCGGCTTCTTCATTTGCGGAATAATCGTGTCTTTGTGAAGGAAAGACGTTGCCACGTCGCAGATCTTTAGTGCAGAAATATGTCAGTGCTGTGTTACATATTCGCACTCTGTACGCTGTAATAATGGCGTTTATCTCCTCCCTGCTTGCGGAGGAATCGGTTTTCAAGTTACGCATTAACAAGGTCTATTGGTTTAAAATAATTGAAAGGCCTAATGCTGTAAAATTAGAATGAAAGATATACTGATAAAGAGATCAAATTGAAAAGATTTGTATAGAAATTATGAAATTATATTATTAAAAGTGAATCCACGTTGACAAATTTGGTGTTCGAACACAAACTGACGCCTACGGGCAGGCAGAATTGCGTCGCTGAAGTTTACAAATTTAAGTGGTTCATACATTAGGGGTGGTCAGTGCTTGTGTTGCCTGTTCGAGATTTACGTCAACACTTTCTCAGGCACTCTCCAAACAAAAGAGGTTTCACCAGTACTGACTGTTAAACCGCAGCTGGTTAATTTAATGACACAGCATATTTTGTGTGTGATTCAGTGAGAATGACAAGTGCTTAGTTACTAAAGGAGCACAAATCTGTGGTAACCACTGTAATAATAATAATAATAATAATAATTTATTTCATTACTCCAAGGAACAGAGTCCTTCTTGAGATGGTAACCGGTTCTCATCTAGTCCCATTCCCCGCATGGTATGAAACCAGCTTTTATAACAGCCCGCCACCTGTCCCTATCCTGAGCCAGATCAATCCAATCAATGCCCCATCTCACTCCCTGAAGATCCATTTTAATATTATCCTCCCATCCACGCCTGGCTCTTCCCAATAGTGCTAGTAGTTGAAGTCATTATTATTATTATTAGTAAATAATTTTATTAAAATGTATAATAAAGGCATAAACATTAGAAGAATGTGGTTGTATTCCATTCTCTGATGCTGGGAATTTTCTCGTCTGACCATCCGCAGCCAAGTTATTGTGAGGGCTGTGATATCGTCGTCGTAGTTGCCGCTGCAGACGTCGGTGCTAATATAGCCGTACCAACACTTCATAGGTGGATCTGCGATCACTCGTCTACCGTCTCTATGAACAGCAAATTTTGTTGTCTGTTTTAAAACAAAGCGAAGAAATTGATTGTGGGTTACGGCTGCGTAACTCGACATTACGGCTGGTACATTTTCACCACAAAAAGCACAAAGCGGAATCAAGAAAGACCTAAAGCGGCACAAAAGCCCTCAGTATTTTTCGACTTCGGACATCATTTTGAGTGACACGGCCTTTCTTAGACACAAGATATTTTGGGCTGCCTTTATTTTTAGATGAGGTAACCTGCTGCAACCAACGGGTCTGCTTTATTACCAGAAAGTAACAACTTTCCTGGCAGGCTGCTTCTTTAAATACAGGCCTACACTGTGCTACAACAAAATTAAAGAAATTCAATGCAGACTAATGCGTGAATATGTGGACATGAAGTGCCGAAGACTTCATTATCATACGGTATGATGCCTTGTGCACTGGTACATAGGCGTAGGTGCCTGCCTTGCCGAGGGGGTTCCTGTAGCCATTTTCATGGTATATTAAAGAAGAGTGAGAAATATTTCAATTTTCTGGAATATGACGCAATGCAGATTGATACACAAGTATAATTGTTTCGGAGAAGATGGCTATAGCCCTCTTCAGGGTAGTCCAAAAGAGTGAAAAGTTAGTTTAATTTTTTTATTTTAACTTTTTAGCCATATCATTATAACTAGGACAATTTTAATATATTAACGATTTTAAATATTGGGATTCAAAAAAAAAGTGAAATTTTAAATTTTATTAAGTACAACTGCATTAAATTACTTACTCCATGGTGCAGAGTCCTTCTTGAGAAGCTAACTCTTTTGCAGCTAGTCAAGAAATTCCCCGCATTTCACGGTACCCGAAGGTTCATTACCACACCCACAAGCGTCCGCCACCTGTCTCTATCCTGGACCAGCCCATTCGAGTCCATATACCCCCATTCCACCTCCTGGAGATCCATCCTAATATTATCCGCCCATCTACGCCTAGGTCTCCCCAGTGGTCTCCTTCCCTCCGGTTTCCCCATTAAGACCCTATACACCCCCCTCTCCTAACCCAAACTCGGCACATACCCAGCCCATTTCATTCTTCTCGATTTTATTACCCGCACAATATTGGGTGAGGAGTACAAATCATTTAGCTCCTCGTTATGCAATGTCCTCCATTCCCCCGTTACCTCGTCCCTCCTAGGTCCAAATATTCTCCTCAACACCATGTTCTCAAACACCCTCAGCTTCCTTTCCTCCCGCAATGTCAACGACCAAGTTTCACACCCATACA
>Ga0131853_10008373_pt1 | contig 18851 bp, 12 predicted proteins | sample TergutLab28metaG_FD_92764 | JGI IMG/M metagenome (GOLD analysis project Ga0131853, IMG submission 92764) | Labiotermes labralis P1 segment gut microbial communities from Petit-Saut dam, French Guiana - Lab288 P1 (version 2) (version 2) | ecosystem: Host-associated > Arthropoda: Insects >...
ATACACTTAGCGGGTCCAGTTATAAACACAACACGGATGACGAACCGCAGAAAGCAACTATTGTTACATGTGTTGCTCCACACACTGCTCGCGGAATACACTTAGCGGGTCCAGTTATAAACAAAAAATAGTGGAAGGAAATTATATTCCTCCCATGCCTGGTCTTAAGAGAGGCGAGAACTAAGCATGAGTAAATTCAACTTACGACTAACATAGAATAATGTAAGAATGCTAAAAAGAAAACCACAACAAAAAAATCAATGTGTGTCAACTACACAACAGAGACATTTCTGATGTGGTCTGTCTCTGAACAACAACAGGCTTCCGCCTTGGTGTGGTTCAAACCCACGATCTCCTGGGTTATTTCATAGCCTAAGTTGTTAGAAGTTTACCGATGTTTCTGGCAAGGTATCGTTCTCATATTGAAAGGTCAACTAGTGCAAGAAGGCTTGACCTTTAAAGAAGAGATCAATACACTGTCCGAAAAGTCATTAACAACGGCCAACATAGGCCGTATAACATCACAGAAGAGTGAAGGCCAATTCTTTCTAATATATGTAACAGGTAAGCAAAGCGCTCACGGCGTACAAAATAATTTTCTGCCCTATATTTCTGACTACAATGAATATTAACCTTTTGGCCCTGGAATTATTTTTTTAATTTTAGCACACCCTGTGTATAATGCAGGAACCAAATACGTTAGAATTATGAAGCAAACTGCATTTTGAAGAAAAAAAACGGAGAGTATATACCATGTTTAAAATATTCGGTACCTATATTTGTTGAATAAATATATAAAATGCAACTTTGGAGGTTAGCGGTGCGATACGTCAACAATAGTTGACATTAGGCGTCTAAAGGTTAATGTTTATTTATATCCCGAATTGGCAGTAATAGTTATTTCCGACTTATAAATTCATATAAAATTATATTTGTCAAGTCTGCAGTTCTATACTTTATAAATTTAATTATCTTTGCAGGTTGGGGCAACGGAACCGATAATAAACAGATATTTCTGAGCAGAATATACAAATCTTCTTTTTACACAGATATTTATTCCTACGTGTCTAGTGACACTATCATTGTTTTGCTCTTTACTAGAAAACACACAGTTTTCCCTCTCTAACACCGATGTTAAGAATGAGTCCAGCCATATTCTTAACACTCCTAATGTATATTTTATGACGCTGACAAGTGCCAGTTTAGTTCCTAATGTGAATAACAATAAAATTTACCGGTAAAAAGGTAAAGGGTGAAGTTCAACCTAGAACAGGTCAAGAATCCACAGACATGGAGTAGATGTAAGCTGTACTCTTCCTTTAACTTCGGGGCTTCATGGAGGGGGGTGTGGGTGGTCAACACCATGTCCCGGCCGCTTTCCTTGCCCCCTCCGCCCCCCCCCTTGCCGAGGCTAATAGTAACGGAGGATTTTTAGGTCGTAAGGACGTTCTTAGTAGGTACAAAAAATTTTACCCAACCGGGATTTCATCCCCGGACCATCCACTCTGTAGCGAGTCACTAGACCGATTACGCTATCCCGTCCCACCATGTACTGGTCGCGCACTTTTAAATCGACAAATATCACTTCTGTGTTTAGCATTGACACCTAAAAAAATTGTACTAACTTGCCACACTGTTTCATATAGATAGTCAATAGCTGATTATTAAAATAATTTAAACAATAATATATATATATAAGATGTAACTTAGTCCCATTTTCTGCTAAGAAGACAGAATTCCCCCTATCATAACACCCCTCCAAACCGAAAACACTGTTTGATATTTGTTGCCAACAGAATGGGGTTGGGCTGCAATACATTATCGACAATGGGGGAAGAAAAATATATGTATGTATACAGACAGGGAGATAATACATTATTGATTGCCTTATCTTCAATACCATACCTCAGATCGTCGAGAAAGAGACGAGTGTTTTGATCGTGAGTTAGCATAAGATTTCTCTCTCCACAGGAGTCCAAATGCCAGGTCAGTTCGTCTAACAGAACTTTCAATAATAACATTGCATATTCATCTACTATATTTAGCTTTCGGAACAGAGAGGCATGCAAAAGATGTTTCATATAAGCCTGCATGTTCTTAGGCCTATATTCAATATATACGTCAAAGGGTCATATTTTGTATGTCTGTTGAAACTCGCGAAAGAACTATTAACTCTCACCGTCCTATAGCTGGAGACAATCCTCATACTGCTTCTACAGAGCCTTCGACAATTCATGCAATTGTTTTCGTTATATAGGTTTTGTAACTTAGAGACTCTTACGTCAGAATCCTATACTTTAAGGGCCCCATACACCCTAAGTTAAACTGTGCAGTTTAACTGAGTCAAAATAGGCACGAAAAACTGAACTGAATATTTTCTGGCACAGAACAGATTTCCCATAATTTTTCAGTCTTTTTGTCAGTTCTGTTTGTCTTCTGTGCTTGTGACTGTGGTGGATAAAAACAAGGCTGTTGTTTGCTGTTTGCTAGCCACATCGGCCATAATGTTATCCGAATAGAAGAAAAGAAAGCGTAAAATGTGGAGTAAGAAATGGTATTTGAAGAGGAACATATCTTGCGACGCTCATCTGATGAATGAATTCAGTGCCTTGAGATGATGCCATCGTGGTGTCGGCAGGTAAACTGAGGAAACTATGGGATTCTCTGAGTGAACTGCGCAGTTCTCTGTATGAAAGACGACTGGAAAGGACAGCTCTGAGCCATGCGCTATTGTCCGTCAAACTGCGCAGTTTACTCAGGTTTTACGTCAGGTATAAAGTCACACAGTAAAATCGCACAGTTTAACTGAAAGTTTCTAGCACCCTTAACACCATTACCAGGTAGACATGCCGTGTAAACATTCTCAAGACCTTGAAATTTAAATTCTATTAATTAGACAACAAGAATGTACATAAAGTTTACATAGCTGGATTTGTAATATACTTTCCAAAATTACATCATTCAACCTTAGTACGCAACATTGTGTGTCTGTGGACAGACACTAAAGCTGTCATCATCTTTCATTTCAACCGTTTTGCTACAATGCTTGCAACATACAACCCCCTACGTAACTTCTCCAGCAGTACTTCCAGTTTTTACAGAGAAACGAACATTTCACGTGTCCCCATGCATTAAAGAGTAGGTGGATGAAACCTCGAAATTTGGATGGCCAATGCTGAGACACTTACTGCCGATCCATTGACCGGAGTAGATCTTTATATGGAAGTAATAATTTGGAAATTTGTTTTCAATTGCACTAACGCCTTTCTAAATACTTGTCGAATTTTTCCCAACACATTAAATATTTTTGCTAATGAAAATGGGCTTGACACATGAGAAGAGAATCAGGTTCTGTATGACATTTCTGGGTGGGCTTACCTACGTAATGTGATCAACTGGCTATAATATTAAACGGTAAATCATCCTGTATTTGCAGCAACCGGTTTGATGTGCATTGCCAGAAGGGTGTGTGTGTAAAGTTCGCGGTGTTTATTTTTGTAGCCATTACATGCGGTATTCAGAGAAGACGCTGAAATAAGACGCGTTTAACCCTCATCAGCCATTACCCCTTTTGATTTTGTAGTGCTGTTAAAAATTAAAAAATATAACTGTAATAATATGAAGGTTTCGCTAATTTTCCGGAATTAGAAGCGTGCATATTGCATGCGAAGTTTGAGATGTTAGATGTAAGAATTATGGTGTGGGAGATAGACATGAATTTCTTAAAAATGATATATTAATTTTTGATATATGCAATGTAAGATTATTTAATATAATATTAAATAGTGTACGTCAACACAATCACTTAATAACTCAAGGTAATTATAAGGCTACATGTTTCGACTATAGATTAGTCATCCTCAGGCCTATTTTGTCAATTGTGTCACAAGATGCTATGCACACTTTAGCATCCCATTGTGTTTACATCCATGGAATACGTGAAATTAAATCGTTTGTCTCTAAGGGCGTGACGTGCAAATTTGCACGTCACGCCCTTATAGAATATATATATATATATATATATCTTTGCCTATCGTGTTATATATATACTTATATATAACACGATAGGCAAAGATCAATCCATAAGAAGAAGAAAGTAATGTTTGCTTACACGTAAGGATGTTTGAAAAAAAATATTTATCCACTTAAGCGTGTATTTTTGTGTTTCTGTATTGCTCTTGTAAATTAGGTTTTTGAATTTTTAACTAGATAATATTATCTAAGTGTTTTAACATCTTTATCTTTCTAAAAATTTATAGCGTTCAATGGAACTCAGTTTTTCAACAGAATACTAATCAATTATAAGATTATATTTGGCGAAATTATAATCCATTAGCATATTAAGAGGCTGTGGGCTGAAGGTGTTTGAGAATAGGATGCTGAGGAGAATATTTGGACCTAAGAGGGACGAGGTAATAGGAGAATGGAGAGAACTACATAGTGAGGAGCCTAATGATCTGTACCCCTCACCAAATATTATTCAGGCGATAAAATCAACACGAATGAGATGTACGGAGCATGTAGCACGTATGGAGAGAGAAGAGGTGCATACAGGGTTTTGGTTGGTAAACCTGAAAGAAAGAGTCCCCTTGGAAGACCCAGGCTTCAATGGGAGAATAATATTAAAATAGATTTTCAAAAATTGGGATGGCGTGCATGAACTGGACTGATCTGGCCCAGGATAGGGACATATGGCGGGCACTTGTAAAGGCGGTAATGAACCTTTGGGTTCCATTAAATTCGGGGAATTTCATGACTAGCTGAGAACCTGTTAGCTTCTCAAGAATGACTGTGCTGTGTGGAGTGAGCAAGTAGCATTTTAAGACACATAACCCATTATTTACATTAGGCCATGTGAGGCAGATGGAGCGAAATTTTTCAGAAAATAGGTTTCCTAAAATAAAGTAGAAAACTACTGCTCAATCTCCTCATACACTCTAAAATTCACTGCAAATAAATGTTAATCAGAGTAAAATTTATATATGAAATGTAAATGTTAATGTAACAATTATAGGACATTCGTTCTTCTATAAACACCAGTAGTAACCTTGCCACTAACTACCAGTTCGTATTCTATATGAGGCAAGAGATTTCCATATTTTATGGACACAGAATTTAAATTAAACATAATTGTATTTTTTTAAGCCAAATTTAACGTCGGTCTACAACGTGACAGGAATTGCCAGTACTCTGCTTATGTGCAGACAAAATTTGCGAAATTTCAAGAATGCCGAAAAACAGGTACGTTTTCATGTAAAGTGACGGGTACAATTCAAAAACCTGAACGAATCTGAAACCGTACATATTTTCGTAAAACTCTCGAACATTAAATTTAATGGAGACCCCTTCAGGGTATTTCGAGTTGAAACGCTGTCATTAAAGATTAAAAAACTAAGGCCTTGTGTAAAAACCGCCTCATCTCCTCGGTTAACTGATGTTTTTTTATTATCAATGAACAGCCTCGTAGGCCTACAACAAACATTCCATAATGCAAAGAACGAGAAAACGAGGTAGTATGTATATACTGTACAAGAGAACTTATTGTTTGAAGGGTAATAATATATGGAAGGACAAGGTATGATTAACCTTTAGACGCCTAACGTCAACTATAGTTGACGTACCGCACCGCTAACCTCCAAAGTTGCATTTTATATATTTATTCAACAAATATAGGTCCCGAATATTTTAAACATGGTGTATACTCTACGTTTTTTCGCTTCAAAATGCAGTTTGTTTCATAAATCTAACGTATTTTGTTCCGGTATTATTCACATTTTATATACAGGGTGTGTTAAAATTTAAAAAATAATTCCGGCGCCAGGAGGTTAATATTTCGTAAAAAATAATCCACGAGGCGTCATTTATTGCCTTAAACCGAACAATAACCCTTACACACAAGCTGATGTATACACAAGAATTTCCGAAAAACATTTCTATGAAAATAAGTCGTGACATTTACAGGTCTGTAAAAGAAATTTCATATAAACTATTTTGTATTATACGCATCTGAAACCCTGTTCAAGTGGAGACCATAGAACACGTATCTTTACACATTTCTGTATCAGGAGTAGCCTATATTCCTGAAAGACCTTTAAATTCCAGCAGACCATAAAAATGTAACATATCTCAAGAAGATGGAAGAAGGTGGTAATAATGGCAGGGTTACAGTAACAGAGAGGAAGGGTTTCCTGTAGGCAATTTAGGGATACAGCAGTATATTTGATATTCTCGTAAATCTGAAGTGGTATCCAGTGCCGGTTGATCGTTCTGACTTACGAATGTGAGGAAAGTTATAGAGACGGAGATAGAATTAGAATAAATGGAAGAAGGGACATATTGTGTGGTTTAACTTTTAAAAGGGTAGTTTGTTTAATAAGAAATACTACATTTCACGTGTCTTCCTTCACTTGCTGCTATTTTAAATTGAAATTTGTATAGACAATATTCACCATACCAGCCTGTCAAATAACAGTGCTTCCTCTCCAGATGTGCAAGTTGGTGTCCTTCAGTAAATCGACAATTTACCTCAGCACCAGATACTTAACCTTTAGACGCCTAACATCAACTTTAGTTGACGTACCGCACCGCTAACCTCCAAAGTTGCATTTTATATATTTCTTCAACAAATAAAGCTACCGAATATTTTTAACATGGTGTATACTCTCCGTTTTTTTCTTCAAAATGCAGTTTGTTTCATAATTCTAACTTGTTTGGTTCTGTATTATTCACATTTTATATACAGGGTGTGCTAAAATTAAAAAAAAATAATTCCGGCCCCAAAATGTTAATATACCATTAAGACGTTCTTATATAATTAATTTTACCATCCTGGCAAATTTTGCATTACATTTACATATGTAAATGCTTAATTTCTATGTTCCATTACAGTGTATTAAACAACATTTACGCTTATCTAGTCTACAAATCGGAAGGGCGCTGGTTCGATCCCAGCTGTTGTAAATGAACTTTTCATTGACATAAAATCCTTTCTATCGCACTATGGCCCTGGGGTCGAACAGTCTCTGACAGAAATGGGTAAAGGTAAAGCAGTCCCGTTACTTTCCTGGGGTGACCCAGAGGGTTCCAGGAAGTTACGGTTCCCAGATTTCATGACAACGGCATAGGATGGTGGTAAGTTTGTCAGCCTTAAGCACTGACCGTCTTTACCCCCAGGAAATACTCCTGGTACTCATTTGTGTGAGAGGCTGAATCGACTCCAGGGCCATAGAGAGATCGGAATGGTTTTATGTCAATGAAAAATTCCAATGATACCAGCTGGGATCGAACCAGCGGCCTTCCGATTTGTAGCACAGCACCTTAACCACTGTGCTACCGCGGCCCCAGACAGAAATGAGTACAAGGAGTATTTCCTGGGGGTAATGGCGCCCGGTGAGTAAGGCTAACAATCTACAAGCATCCTGTGTCCTTGTCACGAAATTTTGGAACCTTAAATTCCTGGAAACTTCTGGTCCCCTCCAGGCCTCTAACGGGACTGCTTTACCTTTTTTACACTTATCTAGAAAATCAATAATCGCACGTAATAAGTTATTCTTTACCCCACCTTACAATTCACCTACATATTTGGGTCGCTTTTGCATCCAGCATCAGGGTGTGGTACAAGAATACTGGCAAAATACAATTACCCAATTGCGTAAGTAAAATCACTTAATGTTACAATAAATACCCAAAGTGCTCCCTGTTTCATGTTGTGTTGAATTATGTTGTTGTAAATAAGAGTTAATTCAAGTTTATTTCAGAAAATAATATTGGATGTGTATTTTTTGTGTTTTAGTTGCGTGTAGCTGATATACACTCTGTCTGATGAGAAATGTGTGTGCTATAGGGGAGAAATCGATCTCCATTCTACAAATACAGTAACACATTTATGAAAATGCAACAAATGTTGGAAGTGACCTCCACATGTCGAAAGTTAAGTTGGATGTATTCGTAGGAATATGGTAATTTTGGAACGCTAAGGATATTGAAATTTTATCATTAACAGTACAGACGAACAGAGAGCTAGCCCATTCTGTAGTATCTGCTTGTGAACATTTCCTGTACTATTTTTTGTTTAACACCTAACCTCTAAGATCCTAATATTTATTCCGAGTTTTATGGTTCTGGTGATCACGTGATAAAACACATTAACAACATTTTAAAATTGTTGGATTTACCAAACAGCAAAATATTATTCCATTTGCAAAGGTTGCGTTAGAATTTGCCTCGACAGCCTCCTTACATTCCTGATGGACAGCACGTTCAGCCCATGGATAAACGCACAATAGAGAAATTGCTTATAATATTTTGTTGTATAATGTCCCAAATTGCTACATTAATGAGTAGCATTTGGGTCGCAGGAAAATTCAGGTATCCTGTAAATGTTTTGACGGCAAAATTAATCAGACAATTAGAATATGAACCTACGTATTTTGTGAAAGCAAGCAAATAATATAATAATGTTTTAATATTAGCACTCTTACTTTTGTCAATGAGTAAGTGAAACTTTCCTTCAATTCTTGATTTAGAGCAAAATTAGAATTTATCATAACCTGTAATATTACTATAATAATAACAATTTCCTGTAAGGTGTCATAAAATGATACAGTGTAACATTCTTCATGTAATTACATATATGTGAAGAGGTAAATGGGTTTAGGCGAATTATGAGACCCAAATTCATATCCAACAACAACAACAACAACAAAATTAATAACATATCATCATCAATAACAACATCAACAACAATCAGGCACTGGTATTTCTGTGTCTGTAATTAATTTATAAGTGAAAATCTAATTAAGTTTTCAATTATTAATATTATACGGTTCAATATGTATACAAATAAAGTATTTAATTTCGTTTTTGTACAAAAAGTATTCACTCATTTCTTTGTCAATTACCTACTTATTTTTCCAGCCATTCACCCCTGACAAATTCATGCCCAACAATTTTACTGACTGCACATAATTTCTGTATACATTTTATTCCAAAATACTCGTGAAACTCACTCTGCTTAACAAACTTTGCAACTGAAGTGTAAAGACGCGATTATCTGCATTCACTCCATTTTTCTTTGTTCAGAAATTAATAAACTGGATACGAGCTTAAGCTTAATCGAATATGACACAGAAGAAATATGTGTATGTAACAAATATATGGACAAATATATGTATGTAACAAATCTTTTCGATTCTTATATTTTATTAATATCGTTACATTCTAGACACTTGAAGTTATCACTTATTTAAACAGTTACATAATTTTCAGTTTTTCACAGTGCATATTGTCCATATTCTCAATAATCACCAACACATGAACACTTTTTCGTATGACACTATAAAACTTTAAGACACAGTACAGCAGGAGGAGGACTAATACAACATCTGAACCCATCGCAAACATGCAACGACATGCTTCTACAACACCGTCATCCCAACAAGAGATAAGTAACTTTAGCATGAACTAATAGCTCCCTGAAGATGGTTTAAATGTAAACCGAAACATGTCGGAGATTTTAACTATTTTAACATATTAAAGTTTTGTAGTGTCAAACGAAAAAGTGTGCATGTGTTGGTGATTATTGAAAATAGTTACAAATATGTTTCTTATATCAAGAAATGCAAAGCAAACAGTATATACTATTCTGAATTACATTCTGCACTGAAAATCGGAACAAGAGCAAGCGTAAAAAATTGTTATATTAAAGAAGCATGTGCCAGGAAAAGGGAATGTTGAATCCTGTACTAAAAATCCGACATACCATAAATAATGTGGATTTTATTGGATTCATTCATGACAGACATTTGAAGGGGAGGGATGTAAAAGAAAGAAGAACAACCCTATACGAAAAAGATAAGCATTAGCTACGAGGTCCAAATAAATTCAAAATTCTGTTTATTGTTGTCAAAAAACGTGTAATTTTGTTCACGGAAGAAAATTCGTGAGATGTCATAATAAAGAGTTCTTGCAAGAAAACAAATTACATTACTTTTTGTTATTACAAAATTATTGGAACTGGTGGATATTTTGTTTTCAATGTTGTGAATATTATAATTCAAAATTCTGATAAAAATCGAAACACACTGGAAGATAATTTTTAATTATATGTGACTAAGATGAGAAATAATCCACGTTTATGAATTACAGGCATGAAATTAGAACATTACACGGTATCGGACAATTTAATTTGACTGTTAGTATCAAAGGCACTTAAACGCCTGAGCCAAATTTGGATTTTACGCTGAAAATTATGCAGACCCCCACTTTCGTTTACTACTAATTTCACCATGAAACTATTTCTCCATTGTTATTACTTTCCGTTTATTTTTATGAAGAATATCGCTTGCGAATTTTTTCACCCTCGTGTGCTACATACGCTTCCCATCACAACAGTCATAATATTACTAGGGTAAAAGGTAAATCGGTCCCGTTACAGGCTTGGAGTGGCCCAGAGGGTTCCAGGAAGTTAAGGTTCCCGGATTTCATGACAACGGCACAGGATGGTGGTAAGGTTGTCAGCTTTACGCACCGGCCGCCTTTACCCCCAGGAAATGCTCCTGGTACTCATTACTGTTAGAGGTTGAGTCGACCCCAGGGCCATAGTGCAATCGGAAGGATTTTATGTCAATGAAAATTTCCAATGGCACCAGCTGGGATCGAACCAGTGACCTTCCGATTTGTAGCACAGCACCTTAAAATATTACTAGGGTCAATAGTTCAAATATTATATTTTGTTTAGATAAGTTTGGTTCCAGACCTAAATTGGAGCCCAACAAACCCCCAATGAAAAGGGTAGTTGATGCTCTGTCCCTTAGAATTGAGAGGTCAAGAAGTGAGCCTTGTCACTTACCTCTATTTAGCGCCGAGTTTAGGAACATGTGGAGCTACACTTCCTCTTTGGGTACTGACAATTACATGAAAGGCGAATATTTAACTGACTGTATATAATTTTTAGAATTTCAATCAAACTTTGACCTGAATATATTAGCTCTACAAGTCAGCTGATATACTAAATTTTTAATCAAAACACGTGTCTAGGAACAAAAATTGTATTGCAGTAATTTATTTCAAATGAATATGATAATGGCTCTTAAAGGTATTCGCTAGTAATTTTATCGCGACTACCGCAGAAATAGAACGAGGAGCCAAAACATGACAATGCACTGATCTCTTCAACTGTAATAATATAACAGGAATCCTGCGATCAGCTGGTTAATTCGCTGTTCTAAACTCGAGTAAACACCTTCAAATATTTCTTGTAGCAAGTATACGATATTTAATTTTAAATTACTTGCCTAGGCTTTGTTCTAGTACAGGGATATATTCATCCTTATTTTCCGGTGCTGCTGGTTGAATGTGTCACCAAATATGCATGACAAATTCGCGAAATGGTCACAGTATGACAGAAAATTTGCCACTAATAACGAAGAAAAGGTATAAATAATTATAACGTATAGATCTTCACAAATACGATGAAAGCCAGTCGCTGAAACCGGCAAGAAAAAGTTTCCGAAATATAATACTGTTGAATCTGATGTTTATTGGACCGTTCATTTTGTGGTACCTGAAGAATAAAAACCTACTAAACGTCACTTATTATTTTATTGTACTTCTACAGGCTCAACGTGTTTCGGGCACTACTATGCCCATCATCAGCAGCTCGCGACTATAATGTTGATTACCACATTGGTCGTTTTGTTCTTGGTTTGCTGTAGGTTGGAGGTTAGGTGTGGTTAGGCTGGAGTGGTGTCCGGGCTGCAGGCTAAAGCACGAAGAGTCGTGCTTTAGCCTGCAGCCCGGACACTACTCCAGCCTATCTGCACCTAACCACAAACCTACAGCAAACCAAGACCGAAATGGCCAATGTGGTAATCAACATTACAGTAGTGAGCTCCTGATGATGGGCATAGTAGTGCCCGAAACACGTTGAGCCTGTAAGAAGTACAATAAAATAATAAGTGACATCTAGGTGGGTTTTTTTATTCTTCAGTTATATTACTGTAAATAAAATGAATATTACACAGGCAATATACAAGGTACTATATGATTGAAATGTAGTCCACAAAAGTCAGTACTTATTATTCCAAGGCGAGGAAAAATTTACATTTTACAAGAACTGAAATACAGGAAATCAAAGATTATATTAATGACCGATTAAAGTCACAGTTTATAGTTTTACTTTTGATTATGTAGTTTTATTGGAGTTCACGAAGCATGAAGAGTAAACTTACTTATGTCTCTGTTCATGATTTATCACTTGTTGCTTTTATCTATGTATCAAACTTTCAGCGATAAATACAGTCTCTTTTCTTTTTTTTACTGAATCGGTGGAAAAAAGTAATGTTATACTGCGTAGATAGAGCGTGCACACACGAGGGAGAAAACACTTCCTTCAGTAGATAATCATTATGGATGTTACGTTCTCTGACCATGACACTAATATTTCTATATTGAAACATCAATAATTATGTTTGTCGATGCAGTAGGTTTATTGAAAAATACAGACCATTTGGGTTACTAAAATTTGTATCTGCTAGATAAGAGTAAATTGTCCATACTATCAGTTCTCTTATCTTTATTTTTATTGTTGTTTTCCTTATTTGTTATCACAGCCTAGCCCATAAATACTTACGGCCATATCACTTGTTTTCGTAGATACAATAATGTATCTTGCCAATTGTTTCTATATATTACTATGCTTTTGACATTCAAAATATACAATTTAGGAGTTTCTATGTCACGATTTCTTATAGCGTCTACATATATTCTAGTAGCACTTATACAATATTTATGAAAGTATACAAAAATCTAATTTTCTACTTAAAAGTAATGGGTATTTATGCAGTATACGGAAACCTTCCTAAACGGAATCCTTATTACGATAAAAGAAGACACATAAGGAAATGAATATGTGTCTACTCACAATAGAAAATAAATTATGGCCAAACATAGATTCCTATTAATGAAATGGTGATTTGCGAAAAAGCAACTTAATTTTTTTTTTATTTTGTGCTATGACCAACAAATGCACAATTATTTCACAAATTATCACACTCCTACATGTTTCGACACTATCGTGTCGTCCTCAGAGAGCTTGTAATCAATACGTTGCCAAGTTACACAAGTATTTCTAATGCAGCTGTTCGTAATACAATTTAAAATTAAGACTTCACGTAGGGTTTATGCAAGTTCTCGTATCGTAGTCGTTGAAATCTCAATATTATAAAATCTGTAAAACATTAAATTTGTCCCGTTTACAACAAAATGAGCTAAAATCATTCTATTACTACAATTCTTGGTGAAGTCAGTCTGTGTGGTGGCCGTATATGCAATATGTATGTGTGTTATCGTGCTGCACAAAACCCGTGTGAAACATCTTAATTTTGAATTGTATTACCAACAGCTGTATTTGAAATACCTGTGTAACTTGGCAAAGTATTGAATACAAGCTCCCTGAGGATGACGATAATGTCGAAACATATAGGAGTGTGATAATTTGTAAAATAATTGCGCATTTGTTGGTCATAGTACAAAATAATAAAAGATGCACGGTAGACTTATTAAAATAAGCAACATGCATCTGGGCTGTTGGCTATAAATTAGTAAGACTGAGTGGCCTGCAAGCATAGCCAAACCGCGATCGCAACTTTGACTGGAAAAAGCCCAGAGTGATTCAGAACATTCTTTATCCTCCACTGTTAGTGTCGCACTTTCAAACGAATTACTTCTTAATAACTTGTGCACGCTAGTATCATTTCCTCTGAAAATATACTGTGAGTAATGCAAACAAAAGTGAAAGAGTTGTGTTGACTATAGTTCAAAAATATAAAAAATAATCTGAAAAATAGAAGACACGTAATTTGGAATTGGCTCTACGGAAAAACAGTCAATTAGAACGAATTTACCGCTAAATAAATTGCAAGATATAAATAATTTACCTTATAAGATAACTGAAACAGAGTTATTGCTGCATAATTTTACGTCCTTTGGTAGAAGAGACAAATAAAACATGGGAAAGGAAACATGATTATTATAAATGAAATAACAGTTACACTGAAACCCCCATATTTAAATACAACCACATGAATCGGAAAGTGTGCATTATATAGTTACAGAGCTCCTAAGACTAGGTATTACTTAACTATATATATATATATATATATATCCATTCTTATACTCTACTTGAAGAGGTACTTTCAGCTCAATATGTATAATCCAACCGACAAAGAGATCTCGTTGAAAGTTTATAAAATGCACCTATACTATGATCACACTCTGTATAGGTTTCCTCTATATACATTATTGCGACCTGCAGATGGCCCAAAGTGGCCGAAACATGTCGTCGTCATCATATTAAATAGGATACAAGACAGTTGTGTTTTGACGTACCCCACCCCTTCCCTAAGAGCTCTTATTTATTTGTACTGCTATAATTATCCTTCATTTTGGGCTAGACGAATGATACGTAAATGATGGAAATTTGTTCTTCGTTACAGTGAAATAGCTTGTGTCATTGAGTTCCTTTCCCATATTAGAATGAAATAGAGGTGCATACAGATTCAGAAAAGAAGAAATGGCTTTGTAGCCTTATCCATAACAACATACTCATTTTTCTTGCTAGAAGTGATAATCTTAGTCCTGTGAAGGAAGTCAAAATATAAAATCCCAAGAGCACGACTATTGGCAGACAAAGTTGCTAGTCTTCTGCGGTATTGAGCCATGCCGACACTATTCAATTTCTAATCAAATTATTGATACAGAAAGATATATTACCAGCATTGCTCTATCTGCTAAAATTTATATATTTGTGCACGAAAATAAATACAAAACCGTTGTAACCTAATTAAAATGCCTAATACTTTCTTCAGAAAGAAAGGCTTATACTAAAGAACTATGTCAATTTAGCAACAAACATGCGATTTGTTTTAGTTCTAGGGGAGAAGAAATTTCTGCCGATAATTTAAAAATCTCATGTCCTCTCTTCAGCCAAACGTCTTTATTTTCTCAGTGTAAATTATTACCTCCACTGCTTCCAGTTGTGTTTTATATTTCCCAACTCTTATCTCAGCTATGTTCCTCACGTTACTATTCCCCCATCTTTCCCCAAAGCCACACGTATATAAAAGGCATCTCATCTCCCTTCTGGGCAAGGTCCCCGAGGAAGTGTATGATGGCTCCCGAAGGGGCCATTTCTTCGAAACAGAGCGGTGCGTTCAGAGGTTACCCGACTGCATCACTGGAGTTGCTTTTACACTCGCCGCAATATTTGGCAATAAGCTGAAACGCCTGCTGCCATCTCATGGGATCTCAAGCACCTTGCCACATTTTTCATGCATGTTGTGTAATTCTAAAATAACAGTTAAATTGTCTTCGTGCTTAAGAAATCAATAAGCCAAAACTGAATAAAAAATTCTTTATCTGCAGTGGTCATTAACCTTTTCACGCCTAATGTCAACTATAGTGGTCGTACCGCAACGCTAACCTCTAAAGTTACAATTTATATATTTATTCAACAAATATAGGTACTAGATATTTTAAACATGGTGTGTACTCTCAGTTTTTTTCTCTTCAAAATGCAGTTTGTTTCATAATTCTAACGTATTTTGTTCCTGTATTATTCACATTTTATATACAGAGTGTGCTAAAATTTAAAAAATAATTCCGGCGCCAAAAGATTAAACAGCTCTCCTTTAATTTCAGTAGTCTATTTTCGGACTGGACATACCGGAACAAGAAAAACGCATTAGATTTCAGGACGCACAATTTTGAAGTGGCTTTTACAAGTTATGTTAAGTAAGGTATCCCGGCTTCCACAGCTTGATGTTTAAAAACTTGTTGACAATGCTCAGGGATACTTTCAGAAAGAGTCGTTACAGAAATATGTTAAAAATAAAAAGGTAAATTGCACTCTTTTACAGGCACTGAGGCTCTGTATAGGCCGTACGGCCCACAGGGGGAGTAGAGGTATAGCTCTTCTCTTTATTGAACACGGCACTAGAAGGCGGTGAGTGGTCAGCGTCACATCCTGGTCGCTCTTTACTCCCAAGAAAGACCCGGTACTCATTGTACAGGAGGCTTGATGGGCCCCAGATCCGATCTAGACAAGTGAGGAAATTCTCGCCCCCACCGGGATTCGATCCCCGGACCGTCCAGCCCGTATCCAGTCGCTATACCATCTGAGCTTCCCGACCCACACAGAAATACGAGTATGTCAATAAATAATAATTTCTTGTGATAACTTTTAAAAATACCTTATTCCTCCCCCCCTCACAGAAATTGAACTGGAATTTGTAATAACTTTAGTGCCCTTTGCCGAAGATTTTATGTAAATTTAACATTGGTTACGAATCTGGTTATTTTAACATCATGTTGTACTTTGTTGTAGGTAAGAATACAATGATGGGCCCGGTAGCTCAGTCGGTATAGCGACTGAGCTATGGGCTAGACGGTCCGAGATCTAATCCCGGTGAGGAAGAAATTTTTCCGCCCGCCCAGGTCGGTCCTAGGACCCACCCAGCCTCCTGTAAAATGGGTACCAGGTCTTTCCCGGAGGTAAAGTGCGGCCGGGGCGTGCTGCTGACTACTCACCCCCTTCTAGTGCTTCGGTCATGGAAGAGTAGAGCTATACCTCTACCCACCCTGTGGGCCACACCGGGCCTCTAATGGGATCACTTTACCTTTTTTTTTAAAGAATACAATGATATGACAAGTGGAACAAGAAATGTACAAATAAAAACGAAGAATATTAAATATTTGAAAAGTGCAGGGGATATAATGTTTTGGTTGAATATGTAATTATTGTAGATGTTCTTCAAATTAAGGGGCCCGGAAGTCTTATTTTTTAAAAAATTGAGGATTTGTCCTATTACTGGTAGCAGACTAACTAAAGTAACAAATATTTGCTTAAAGTTTCTCTACAGTAATGTTACACATTATTACACTATATTTGCCCTGAATGTTTCTTTTTTTCTGTTTTTTGTTTCTTCTAAGCGTTGTACTTTTTTTCTTTTTTTAGGTTTTACCTTTATTGGTCGCATAGGTCAAGGATAAACAGTCAATGTACCTGCCATTAGTAAAATAAATAAATAAATAAATAAATTTTACACATATAAATTTGTTAAACTTATTTAAAAATGATTATCCAACATTTAAGACAGAAGGGGTGATAGGTTTCTGCTCAGTTCAAAGCTGGATTGTGCTCACTTTTCTTCGTACTGCACATAAACAGAAAATTTGGAACTCAAAGTCTTTATTGATACGAGCCGTTAACTTTAAAAGTAACAAACACCTGTAATAGAAATCCGCCATAATGGCGTTTCTAAGACATGTCAAAAAATCGATCGGGTGTTCTAAGATGGAACATGATGCTAAAGAAGATCTGAGCGTAGACTTATTTCCCGTTAGTGAGAAAACATTGGATGGAATTCATAAGCAGAATTCAGGTAAAATTATTATCAAAATAAATTCTAAATTATGGATCGATACAATAAAATAACACAAGCTGATAAAGTGAAATTTCAGTTGAAATCAAACGTGGCTTAGTAAACTAAGGCATTTCTGACTTTAAAATTGCTCTACTGTGGGATGAAACCACATGTAATTGGGTAAAACGTCGCGCAAGTTTCACGGTTGATACTGATGTACAGAAATGGGAACAGACGACAGGGAAGAATTACTTTATAAAACTGATTTGGAGGACCACCTCTTTGTGGTGTTCGCGAATGCCTACTTAATAATGCAGACATCTTCTCTTCCATCTGCCCACAAAGGAGAAGCAAATTTTAACGGTTGTGTTTTACATTGGTCTGGCACATTAAGGAAGCAACAAATTTAGTTTTTTGATTGAAGTCATCACGATATATTAAGAGTTTAGATATTAAAAGATAAAAACAGTATGCGTCAAACATATCATTTATTGTATGGGGGCTACATGTTTCGACCATTTATGGGGTCATCATCAGGTCTTCTTTGGAATCAAGTCAGTGAATGCTGCGTACATATTGGGATTGAAACTATGCTTTCAAATAGCAGAAACATAACACATGTATGTTTCTGCTATTTGTAAGCATAACATATATTATGTTTATGTTATTTCTAAGCATAGTTGGGGTCCCAAATGTACGCAGCATTCACTGACTTGATTCCAAAGAAGGCCTGATGATGACCCTATAAAGGGTCGAAACATGTAACCTCCATACAATAAATTATGTGTTTGACGTATACTGTTTTCATTTTTTAATGTTTAAAAAAATTTAGGTTCTTTCAGTATTGTTCTGCAGAGCACATGTGGACAAAAAAGAAAGGAAATAGAAACGTGTGAATTTCTACTCACTGTGGAACCCTGTGACTAGCATGGTATGTTAAATTGTGATACGGTAATGAAATTAGGTTTGATAAGAGCGGGATATGTAGTACGCATGGACTAGGTGTGATATTAAACTTTAGGTTCCGTAAACCGTGCATCATAATACACAAACGGGAGAAATACCAACAAGATGAACATTTTTCTTAAAAATTTATTTCAATTAATTTATCCTCAACATTCATTTTATAGCCGTGCAATACAATATCAATTCTTGTTTAAAACCAACAATTTGCACAATACACTTGAAACATTAAAATCACATTTTTAGTTTCACATTAAAATAGATTTATATTCCTCCTACATATTTCGGTCCCCATACGGGATCATCCTCAGGGAGTATGCACTATATCGTGAGTGAAGTTACTAAAAATAACTTGTTTTAGTAACTTCACTCACGATATAGTGCATACTCCCTGAGGATGATCCCGTATGGGGATCGAAACATGTAGGAGGAATATAAATCTATTTTAATGTGAAACTAAAAATG
>Ga0131853_10008374_pt1 | contig 18851 bp, 12 predicted proteins | sample TergutLab28metaG_FD_92764 | JGI IMG/M metagenome (GOLD analysis project Ga0131853, IMG submission 92764) | Labiotermes labralis P1 segment gut microbial communities from Petit-Saut dam, French Guiana - Lab288 P1 (version 2) (version 2) | ecosystem: Host-associated > Arthropoda: Insects >...
ATACACCATGTTTAAAATATTCGGTACCTATATTTGTTGAATAAATATATAAAATGCAACTTTGGAGGTTAGCGGTGCGGTACGTCAACTATAGTTGACGTTAGGCGTCTAAAGGTTAAATTAAAGAGTGTTGCTCAAAAGATAACCGCGCACAAGGGAAGGCTGATAACAGGAAGAACATGAAAGAAACAACAACGCCCATAACGTCGCGTATTCTTCAAATATTTATAGCAGATGCACTGCAGTGTTCGTTGGTATGGTGAAACAGCTGCTGGCACAGACCTTGCTAGAAAGACGACGTTCGTAGTTATTGGCCTGCATTGTTTGACGTCCCTCCAATTATGCATTGTCTGAGTTCGTCCTCTTTAAATTTTCTGTTTTTACCATGGCGCAACAGCCCCTAGTGGGCTATGACCTCCTCACTGTCGTGGCTTCACGATCACATTCAGACACACCACACTGGGTAGGACTCCTCCGGACGAGTGATCAGCCCGACGCAGAGACCTCTACCTGACAACGCACAACACCGACAAGAGACATTCATCCCCTCGGCGGAATTCGAACCCACAATCCCAGCAAGCGAGCGTCCGCAGACTCACGCCTTAGACCGCTCGGCCACTGGGATCGGCACAGAAATATTATACTGTTCTGAAATAGATGTTCCATTCGTAAAATTTTGGGCTTCATGGCAATCAAGTTACATCAGGAGTGGTCCATCGTTGAACACAAAACCAGAGAAAGAGAGTGTGCGTGTGCGCTAGTGTTTGTTTATTTGTTTGTTTGTTCGTTTGACCTTAGCAGTTCTTGAAACAAATGAGGGAGTTTTACAAAATCGGCTCCTTTAAAGTTTGGTTTACTTAATAATCAGAGACTTCTAATTGCAGCAACTGGAGCTTTGGAGGAAGCCACATTCTATCAGTCTAAAGTGCTTTTTTGTGAATAAAACCCATATTCTCGAAATATGCGTACGTTTTGCTGAATATTTTCACGAAAAACAACTGAAAATACGATGAATATTTGCGTCTTATAGGCTTTCTTCGTGAATTACAAACTTTACAATCCAGGCATGAAATCTTGTAAGGACCTAAATCATAAAGGGTTATTCATAATTCCCTGACGCATTTCACAAAATCTGTCCACTTCAATGGCGGAAAGGATTGTAATATGCGACCTACAGATGGAAAGAAAAACTTTGAAAGTTTTTTTTGTACCTCATAAATGCTGTATGTTTCCGCCCTTTGTAACACAACAGCCGTCACACGGATGTCCATTTCCGCCCATACACGCTGCAGCATGTCGCGATTGATTTCTGGAATGGCAGCGATATCTCATCTTCGCAGCTGAGGCAGGTCCTGTGGTAGAGGCGGTAGCAAGGCCGAGTCTTTAACATATCCCCATAAGAAAACGAGGACGAATCATGGCTGCCATCTCAGAAACCGGAAATGAATGCTCGCCTTGATGTCTGCCGTGTTACAAAGGGCGGACACATAGAACACTTATTTTTTCTTTTGACGCGATAGCCCCGCTGTGGGCCAGGGCCTACTCATTCACGAGGTTTCTAGATCACACACAGCGACGCACCACAGTCGGTAGGACTCCTCTGGACGAGTGATCAGCTCGTCGCAGAGACCTGTACCTGACAACACACAACGCTTACTAGAGACAGACATGCATGCCCCCGGTGGGATTCGAACCCGCAGCCTCAGCGGGCATGCGGCCGCAGACCTACGCCTTAGATCCCGTGGCCATTGGGACCGGCGTAAAACACTTATGGGGTATATAGAAATTGGTGTTTCTCTTTCCATCTGTTGGTCGCCTGTTACAGCCCTTTTCGCCATTCAAGGGTACCAATTTTGTGAACTGTGTCGGGGAATTGTGAATTACTCCGTACAGATTTTTATGTACCTACATATGACAAGTAAGTACTTAGATGCTAAAAATTACAAAGATAAAAGAAATTCAGTTTACGACTCCCAGCTTTCACATACGACAGTCTACTATCCTGCCTGTATATTATTCACAGAAATAGGAGACTGAGATGGATAAATTATTCATCTACGAGTATATTTCCTGCCGGGGCACGCGATGGCGTAGTTGGTTGAAGAGCTGCGCTACAAGTCGCAAAGTTCAATTCCCATTGGAGTCCTTGGATTTTTGTTATTGACTTAATCCTTCCGGCCCTGGTGTGGCCCTTGGGTCGACTCAGCCTCTAACAGAAATGAGTATCAGGGTATTTCCTGCGGGATAGAGGCTGCCGGTGCCGACAACCTTACCACTTCCATGTGCCCATTGTCTAGAAACTGTGGGAGCCTCAACCTCCTTAAGCTCTAATTCCTGCTACTTCTTTAGCAACGTGGAATTTATGAACGTGAGTAAAGTTGCCCTGTGCGCATCACCTTTACAGGAGACTGAAGATACAGCTCAAGTATTCGTAAGCTCTACAGTAGAGGAAAAAAACTGTTCAGATCTACCCCCGGGAGAAGCGCTCCGCCTTCCTCCGGTACCCATTGAGTATGAGGCAGAGCAGGTCCCAGAGCCGGGCTGAATTTTCGTAAATCCCTTCCAGAGTTACTGTTTGAATATTAGGCTCTTATCCGATAAATCACGTGATTAATTTTCTTAATTGTTTTTTTCTCCACCACCCCTCTTGTTCTTAAGTTTTAAATAGTTGATTCTGTATTAATTAAGGTATATTGAGAATATGATTTAGAAGTCACACTTAAAACGTTACGAAAGGGATATTGTATTCAAACAGTACGTCTGTGTTTATATTTGGCGTGTGTAATTATCAGTAAAAACTTATCTGTCCTGCCATCTGTTGATTTTTGTTAGCAATTTTCAGCATTCCATGAAGCTTATATATAAGTTATTATGAAAATTTAACACAAAAGAAGTAGGCCGGGTAGCTCAGTCGGTATAGCGACTGACTACGGGCTGGACGGTCCGGGATCGAATCCCGATGGGGACGACATTTTCCGCCCGTCCAGACCGGCCCTGGGGCCCACCCAGCCTCCTGTAAAATGGATACCGGGTCTTTCCCGGGGTTAGAGGCGGCCGGGGAGTGGGGCTGACCCCCCACCTCCATTTACTGCCGAGGTTCTAGAAAGAGTAGAGCTATAACTCTACTCGCCCTAAGGGCCTTCGTGGCCTGCAAAAAGAGTGAAACCTTTCTGTCTTTTATGTCTTTCTGCATAAAATAACCCCTAGCCAAAGTGGCAATAAAGAATGAGATAACGTGGTTATATTTTTGGTATCTGCTTAATTTATTGCATTGTCGTATACTAAAGTATAAATAAAAGGGAGAACTTGGTAGCCTACATAAACTTATCAAAACGGTTACAATTTGAGGTGTAATAGTTTTACTAGGCTTAAACAGTATCGATGTTATTACTCAGAATTTTTTAGTAGTTTGTTGATCACTAATTACCAATCAACGCTGCGTAAATTCACAGAAAAATGAAAACCTCAAGTACCCCGAGGGGGAACCCCGAAATCTCACTATTTTTTCCCCCAATATGAGCGAAAGATTTTAGGCTTGTACTTGTAACACAAGGGACCACGGTAGCACAGTGGTTAAGGCGCTGTGCTACAATTCGGAAGGTCGCTGGTTCGATCCCAGCTGGTGTCAGTGGATTTTTCATTGACATAAAATCCTTCTGATCGCACTATGGTCCTGGGGTCGACTCAGACTCTAACAGAAATGAGTACCAGGAGTATTTCCTGGGGGTAAAGACGGCCGGTGCGTAAGGCTGACAACCTACCACCATCCTGTGCCGTTTTCACGAAATCTGGGAACCTTAACTTCCTGGAACCCTCTGGGCCTGTCCAGGCCTGTAATGGGACTGCTTTTACTTGTAACACAAGGAAGGATATACATGCATGGACACTACGCTTTGTAAGAGGGAAGACTGAAGGTTTTATGCAACGGGGTTGTACCTTAAATAATGAGCAGCTATATGTATACAGTCCTTAAACGGAACGGGTAAGTGAACTTGTTTGTTTGTTAATTTTTTTCTGGCATGTCCGTCCCCATGCTCTTCATGTCTTCAACATTTGTAGCCCTGAAGATGGCTGTGGTCTTGAGTCGAAATATGCAGAACCAATTGTGCAGTCGGAGAAATATTTGTGTATGTAAGACAGTTTCACGGAAAATGAACAGTATAAAATACCAGTATGGATCCTTACCACTTCAGCAGGCTTGGTTCAACGCGGCGTTGAAATTTACTTGCAACACTTTCGAAATATTTGTAGGCTGTATTCAGAGTAGGGTATTTTTATCTCCCACAAGAATGGCAGCACGGATCTATGGCATATCTGTCTGCTTCGCAGAGATTCCTGCAATCTCAGCGAGCGATGGAGTCGACCCTTGCGAGAAAAGAGATGTCATCACTTCCAGAAACACAGCGAACACACACACACACACACACACAAAGGATCCAAATCTCTACCTATACCAGATCCGAACACGAAGGGAACAGTGAATTGTCCATCCACGTCCTCGCTGTCTCACGTTCGTGCCATAACACGCCTTGAACTCAAGTCGTGAAGTCAAACTACCTCAAAAGTATTCTCGTCACACAGTTAATCTCTACCATTAAACCCTACTTTCTGCGGTACGTACAAGAGTTAAGTTTAAGCGTGATCATCGTGGGTAGTGAATGTTGCTTTTCAAACCAAAAGCGTGGATTGTAATTCAGCCCTTTCTGTGGCACACGTGCCACCGATAGAGGTGCGTCTGGGGCTTATACGTAAGTTTTTCAGTTAGTATCACTGTGGGTAGTGATTTGATAACATGAAAAACATTTACATTTATTTCTGATTAATGTACATGAGACGGTGTGTTAGTGTTGCACATGAGTAACAAAGCATCGGAGATCCAAGTCTTCTGGGACGTTTCACCGTGTCGGCGGATAAACAGTTACCGAATTTGTAGAGGATCATATTGTCTTCTTTTTCAGGATGAATAATTTCCATTTTGGGCTGGTTGACCCTGAAGAATTGAGGCATTATATCCTCCGAAAAGTCAGTTGCCATTTTCCAATCTACAAGACGTAACATTCCAAAATATTTAAATCTTCAGCAACACAGCTGTGTGAACCTCAGATCTGAAAGAAAATGCCGTGGGCCTATTGTCGTGATATTTCTAGGGTCTTTACCAACAGCCAGTTCTACCGAGTGTCGCGGTAGGTTAGTTATTGCTCCTGTTTTGGGTTTGGAGGTCTTAGGCTCAAATGTGGGTGTGAAAGGTAGCTATTATGCTTGAGTTTCTTCTTGGCCTTTCTCCAGTCAAATTTTAGAATAATAAATTAAGCTACAACAGCTTCGTTACATGTAATTTGTAATTAATTGTACACTAATAACGTTTCTTTCGATAATGTGTAATCTTAGAAATGAAAACATCTTTGGTTGAAGTAAGAACGAACAAAATATTGGGAGCTACTGTTAACCTGGAGAAGGAATGTCGTCATTAGGATCCGAAACATGAACGAACACCCACCTTAATGGACTTACTGGTTAATACCAGTTTAAACAGTTGACTGTACGATTCATTTTATGTAGCTTGTGTGTAGTAACATGTGCATTTCTACCATCTTTTGCAGTTTATATGCGAATTTACATATCCTCATTATTAAACACGATGAACTAAAGACATGCGGAGGAGTGGCGGTAACAAGAAAACTGAGCGCCTTGAACTGGATTCGGATTTGAATTTACAAAAAGCGAATTATCAGGTTTCTGAATTCAAAGTTGCCTAACGCCAAACGCACGTAGAACGAAATTCGGTGAAAGCACGTCACCTGGCTCAGAATCTCCAAACTTCCGATGTACCAGAAATTTCCTGATTACTCCTACGCGTTACTATTCCGGACTTATACAGAGCCACGGAATTCCCAGAATGTGATGGGCTTCATCAAGAATTTCATACACATGACACATTCAATAAGATAATGTTCCACAAACTTCCAGAACTTTCATTTGTCAGCGCCTGCTATGGGCCAGAATATACAATAGACTTCAATAATCCTGAAATTATTTGACTTTATATAGGAAGGTGAAGTACGTTACAAGGGATGGCAAATGAAACGCTATTCTCAGTTGCCTAGTATTGTAATTTGGCGTAATAAAATAAACATTTCGTGAAGAGTGTATATGGAATTAATCTACAGACAGAAAGACAGTTAAGTGCAAAAGATATAAGGAAATAAAGTGAGATTAAAAAAGCAAATCCGCGCGCCAGATTCCACATTGTGGAGCTAGCCTTCCTTCAGCTGATCAAGATGTCACCTGCTTTTCATTAATCGAAGTTTCATTACCGCGCTCTCGAGAGCTTTTTAGCGATCGCTATTCTGAATCACATAAATTCCGTGTAATTCTTCTTATCCTATTTTTTTAAAAGTCTATTTCAATAATAAAATCCTTTCTAGATGTATTACCCGCTAGCGATCTTTTCCATACGTTCTACCATTCCGGCTACAATTAATGCATTGTGTGTTGGAACAAAGACATAATACGTAACAAAGTGTTAAATGTTGTGTCTACGTTAGTCAAAACAGAAAGGTCAACAGAGACGCTGAAATGACCAAAGGATATGCTTGTCGACCGGCTCTACCGGTACAGAGGATATTAAATACGCCCGTGAAGCCAGCGTTTCAAATTAATCACGGTCATGTCACCGTCGACTGTTTGCAGCAAGCATTTGTCTCGACACCACTATTAGACGCTGCTGTCAGAATACAGGTCACCCAGACTGTCGTTCTGAGAACAAAGTGTTTCACTATGACAGAAGTTGGTGGAACAGTTTCTAGATTCATGTGTTGTATTTCGGTGACAATTCGAATTGTTGTATTAGAGGACTGACAGTGAAATAAATTATATACGGTACTTAACTTTCCACACCACGGAGAACGCAGGCGAAATATATTAGATGGAATAATCAGTTAAATTTCTTTAGGGAAATATTTGGCATTTATATTGTTAATATTAGTAAACGTATAAATACGCTGTTTAAGTAGGTTTTACCCTGTCAGTATCATTGCAACATTGCTCAGTACTCGTATTCATTCATCTAAAATTGACGCTATATATTCTTAGAGGGTGATAGAATCGCCAAATAAAATACTTCTCTCTCACGCCCTTTGCAATGAAATTCAAGCTTCTTAATGCCACAGCAAATGATTGCCACTGTCATTTAAATAGCTGAATGGAAATAAAGGCCTCGTAGGTTAGATGCAGTAACTGTCCAGAATACATATAAGTACAAAATGTTAAAAATAAAGGTAGGCACTATTCAGATTCGTGTTTTTCGACAAGAGTTATTTCTGTATCCAATTAAAAACGAATTAAAAGTTTGTTTTCTATGTTTTAAAGTTATTAATTTCAATAACATGCTCGCAGGAGGTTGAATGGGCATGTAAACTGTTCCTGGAAGATGGATCGTCTGTAGAAAATCTATAGCACAAATTTCTAGAGCAGTAGACGTAACACCTGGTGTTGAAACAACGTTAAATACAAAATAAGAAACTAACGAGTTCTCAGTGTTTTAAATTTCGCGAATTTCTTAATAATTTCCACACACGCATCACACTTGCATGGGAATACCGGACGTTTTATGAAACAAAACTAATAAGCTTAAAGAGATCATTATTATTGTCAGAAATTTGTACGCAGTGACATACATTCGTGGAAAAACCAAAATTTGATGAAATAAAAATAATTAACCGTAAATGAACCATTCTTCTTAAAAATTTCCTGTTGCAATAATGTTAAGTTGGAGGTACTTCTATGTCACGTCGCTTCGGTGCTATGTGGTCCTTCGACTGCACACGACGCATGCGTACACGAGACGAACGCTTCTTTCACTCCCTCCAAATGCCAAGTTTTAGGTTATGCCTCTCACCGGTCGTCGAAGGTGTCATGATAATTTCTGTCATGGATGTTCGAATTTCGGGTGATACACTTAGCCACCGCTCACGACATATCATTATGTCGCTACACACATCTCGAGAAGCAGTGTCTTAGAGGAAGAGGGTGTGGAAATTTCGATTTGATTATGTGCAACTTTGGAATTTTTAAAAGAGTGACCAACCTTGGTAATATGAAAGCAATAGAGCTGAATAACTATACGCCGTTTAAGAAAAATGACTACAGCGGAATTGCTGCTGCTACTTCCGCTACTAATAAAGCAGTCCCGTTACGGGCCTGGAGTGACCCAGAAGATTCCAGGAAATTAAGGTTCCCAGATTTCATGACAACGGCACAGGATGGTGGTAAGGTTTCAGGCTTACGCACCGGCCGCCTTTACTCCCAGGAAATGCTCCTGGTACTCATTTATGTTAGAGGCTCAGTCGACCCAGGGTCATGGAAGGATTTTATGTCAATGAAAAATCTGAATGACACCATCTGTGATCGAATCAGCGTCCTTCCGATTTGTAGCACAGTACCTTAGCCACTGCGCTACCGCGGTCCCCTTCTACTACTAATACTAATATTAATGATAACACTACTATTAATAATTATGACTCCAACAACTGCAAACTAATTTTGATAGCATGAGTAATATTCTTCTATGGGAGAGTCGTTGTGCGGAATTTCACTGGCGACTAAGCATTTACTGTAGGATATGTTTCAATTTATGAAAAGTTGAAATACTGGCTTACATTTTGTACCGTACAGTCTGGATTAACGATATGTCATAATTTACGGTATGGGTACATCCTGATGTTACAGATCATATTAATTTTCTATTTTTATTTTGGTGTATGTTTCATAAAGAATGTTCTTCAAATAATTTTTTTTCTCTATCTCCGTATGTTTGGGGTAGGAGGCGAGCTCTTGAGAATGGTCAAGGGACCTAAAATGGGTTACCGTCATTATATTTTGCTGTGTTTACGAAATAGACAATTCATTTTCTTAAGCAAGGCCAAAAGGTACTCAGGGCACTCACAGAGATTTTTTTTTTCGTGCGCTTGATGAATTCCAACTGTGAGTCAAATGGTTTCAAGGGCATAAAAATGGTCACGTTATTTATCTGCACTTAGAGTTACATGCAGGTAAATGAATACATTACGTCACGAAGAACATCCTTTAATCGACGGAAGTTTTTGCTCGCGTCAGATCGTGCACTATTACGTCCATTTAATCTTCTCATTTTGCTAATCCTTCACGCTGATTCTTTTTGTGTTCGCCAAACACTATTCCGCCATTCACCTCACAAAATTTCCGTAGTCAGAGGATCCTACAAAAAGAACAGCGCAAGGTATTGCATCGTAACTTTGCGGATGTCCTTGACGTTAGCATTAATTCTGTGCTGCTTAATGGTTGCTCGCGTATAGCAGATGCCTGTATAGTTTAGTGAAAACCCTATTATATGAGATTTCAGCAGCTAGCTACCAGCTTTGTTACCATGTTGTTCAATAATCAATAAAACAGTAGTTGGTTTGGTACTATATATATTTAAGCTTCTTCAATTTATAGCGAAAATTATTAAAACTTTATCGTTGGTGGAATAGAAACATCTGAAAACAAAGTACACAATAAGATAAGAGACAAAAAAAAGTATTTTGGTTCCAGTCAACACAAAAATATATTATTTTATATATGTTTTACCTTGAAGACTACACGTTTCGGTCGAGTGACCGAAACATTTAGTCATCAAGGTAAGAAGATTGTAAAATAATGTATATTGTGTTGACTGGAACCAAAATATTATTTTGTCGTCTCGTAGTTTAGTAACACCACGGTATGTCCTCGACAAAAAAAATATACAGTGAGGCTTTAATTTCAGTTAGTCTGTGAACGTCCCTTACACTGTCGTAAAGTACCAGACGGTGCAGAATTTCTTGGAGCAGGCAATAAATTTTCACCTGGACAAGCAGTTCCTTGCTGTTATGCAGGTGTGAATTTTGTCAGCGTACACAGCCTTATAGACGATTTCTGTCAAATTTATTTTCATATTTCTTTCGTATATAGTGTAAGATGTTGCACTTAATCTCTTACGTAGAGGTTCTCCGAAAACAATTCTATAACGAATTTTGATGTTTTGCTGACCGTGCATCTCAGTATATTTATCTTAGTAATTAACCAGCTTGATACACAAAATGTTTGTTTTACAATAAGTTTATCTCATTCCTCTACATGTTTCGAGCACCATGTGCTCATCATCATGAGGTCAGAATTGTATTATACAGCCTCTGGTATCATCACACCTATAGGCGACCTCCTGATGATGAGCACATGGTGCTCGAAACATGTAGAGGAATGAAATAAACTTATCGTAAAACAAAAATTTTGTGCATCAAGTTGGTTAATTACTAAGATAAATTCTGTAACATTTTCTCTTTCGCTTGTGCATACTTCATATCTGAGGAATTTCGTATTTAATTTATGCTGGTGGAAATTATCGGCCTGAATTTGATTACAGTTGCAACATTGATTTCAGTCATAGTTCTATATGAGTTGAGAACTGATATACCAAGTTATCCGTTTACAGGCTTAGGCAGGCCCTTAGGGCTCCAGGAGTTTGAGGCTCCCCAGACTTTCCAGAAAATCAGCACATGAATGTGGCAAGGTTGTCAAACCTGCGCACAGTCCACCTGTACCCACCAGGAGATATCCCTGGTACTCGTTTCTGTTAGAGGACGAGTTGAACCCAGGGTTAAGCCAATGACAAATAATTTAATCGCGAAACGAATACGCCTTCTCTCGGTTTATAATGCAGTGCCTCAACCAACTGTGTCACCGCATACCCTCAAGAATTTGTAGATATTGTATTCTAATTTACCAGTTGAGGTATATCACGGAGTTAGGTTACATCAAATTATTACGCGTGCTTAGACTAGATGTGCTTATTTCGAATTTTGAGCAGAGAATTTGCGGTTTTTTGAGGAATTTTCTGATCTTTCTGAGACGAACTGTAGGATGGAAATTCAGAAATGTGAAGAACGCTCTGTGCAACGTCTCTGCTGTGTTTCTGCGAGATTTTCTGACCTAAATATGACGAACGTGTGAAATTTCACGTTCTCATCACAGTGACGTTCCTACGATGTTCTGGGTTGCGACAACACTTGTTTGATGTGTGGTTGCGGACGTTTCGTAGGACCGTGGAGACACTAGTTTCCACCGAAACGTTCTTAACCACTGGTAGAGTAGACAGTGTCGTAACTCATAAAAACCACCATATAAGAGGTGTATATGCATTTCTCTCATCCCGTTATTCCATTGACTGTCTCTTTTTCTTATGCTGTGAAATTCTTACGAAAATACCTTATTCACAAAACATCTTAGACAAATATGGAATAATATGGAAAGATGAAACTCCGATGAACCGAAAGAATTTTTTGCAATACTTCATGCTTTATTATAGAAGATGGGGACCGCGGTAGCACAGTGGTTAAGGTGCTGTGCTACAAATCGGAAGGTCGCTGGTTCTATTCCAGGTGGTGTCATTGGAACTTTTCATTGACATAATCCTTCCAATCGCACTACGGCCCTGGGGTCGACTCAGCCTCTAACAGAAATGAGTACCACGATTATTTCCTGGGGGTAAAAGCGGCCGGTGCGTAGGGCTGACAACCTTACTACCATCCTGGGCCATTGTCACGTAATCTGGGAACCTTAACTTTCTGGAACCCTCTGGACACCTCGGGCTTGTAATGGGACTGATTTACCTTATTATAGAAGGTATTTACTGTAGACACGAATTTGTTTCAAAGCAAATGAAGAGCACAAATATGGTACAACATTGCCACGAAAATTGCGCTTGTGGTTTGTTAAACCTTACTCAGAAAAACGTTTCGTGTATAAGTTGTATATCATAATGTCGTACCTATCTACAATATAAGTTGTGTACGAATCTTTACTTCCACAAACCATTTTGGAGTAGCGGATTAATTTATACTCGTATACGGGGTTCATACAAAGTGATGGGTTGTTTTCAAAAGTCAGGGCAACATTTATTTCGGTCAACAGATTTGGCCCAGACTTCCCTAATGAATATTTTTCCAAATGCTTTTGAAGTATTTGAATAAAATTTCGTGGACGAAAATATTAGCATACAGAAGTAAAAAAAAAAAGACCTTTCTGTAGACATATAATGAGTAGAATAAATGGGTTTATATACATTACTCTGAGTTTTTTTTTAAATCAAGACTAAGAGACACGTGTTTTAAATTTAAAAATTTTAAGCAGTAAAATTTTCAAAATTATGCCTTACTGATTTCATAAAAAAGAGAAAAGAGCGGGAATTGGTATCACGTGCTTAAGCTACATGAAATTATGAATACAAAGAAAATCAGTAATGCTTCATTTATTAAGGGCAACACTAGATTAATGTGGGTGATTACCTTGAAACTATGGCTCCTTTCATGTTCGGAAAATAAATTCTATTAACATGTGGAAAGAAGGGTCGCTGGGCCCTTGAGCATTTCGGGCCATAGCAACGTTAAGAAAACCCCACTTCTCCAGAAAGGAATGGAATAACACATAACAAATGTGTTTTATTGACAGAGCCATTGTCGTTAGCAAGCTTTGTTTGAATTATTCTTACATATACTCGTGTGGCATTTCATTGTGACCTACGGCAGAAAGTCTTGGTAACCTCTGTTATATTGCCGTAAGCCTTTCCAGTTATTTATCTGAGACAGCAATGCCACGTGGAGCCAGTATATTAGTCTATATCATAAACGCAACGGTGACACGCGCCTTTCTTGCATACCTAAGCGGTGTATGCGTCCGTTTGCGTGATATGCATGTCACAGTTGAACTATAAACCACTGTAGAGCAACATGCAAAGTTATATAACGTAATGGTCGTTATAAAAGGAAGAGAGGCGTGAAGAGGCTTAAGTTTACTTGAACTAATGGCGTCAAACTCCGATATGGTTATTTGCGGGACACCAGTCAGTTAAAAACAGAGCAGTATAATTTGGCCTACGCTTTGCTGAGTTACAGGACAACCGGACAAGGTTATAAAATTCCGAAAGGAGCCAAGTGCGAAAGTGGTGTTCGTATTTAGGAGATAACGGATGGAAATTTCGTGTTCGAAGTTAAGGCTCTTGCTTGGATTTTGTCACTCCCCTCCGGACAAATAAGGGCTACTTCCTCGAAGGTGTCCATGAAACTTTCTAGCAACGTCCATCGTCATCATAATCATCATAATTATCTAGCTCTGAAGGACATAGACCTCTTGACCCATTCCGGTCTCTAATTAACAATCCAGAAGTCGCTTTGATGGACATTGTGGGTTCATTTAGACTTATAACCGTTATGTCACAACAGCGTGCGGAAGTCTTGTCCTTTTAATTCCGCGAACGTGTTGCATCTATTTTTTTTAACTTTCTTCGCTTTTCCGAACATTTGTTACGTTTTTAGTTCTTTGAAAGTATCTTATGTGTTAGTGGTCAAAGGGCATCTATTCTGCGGCCTACATAAAAAAAATTTGGACTTCATTTGCAGTTTATTAATTATATATTATTCGACGAGGAATTTTACGCTAATGACAGTGTTCTTAAGTACAAATAAAGAAGACGTCCGTGTTTTTCGAGTTAATTTATTATGGTAACAGACGGTTAAAATTTATTGCGCAATGAGGCTCTTTACACTGCAGATATTATCTAAAACTACGTAATTCGTTAATTTATGGTCATTAAATATGTGTAGACTCGAACGTAGAATGAAGTGGCTGTGACACAGTACGTACAAGGTACTGTCTTAGCACCATTCAGATAGGACTCAGAAAAACGACTAAAACCCTAGTCAACTTTCTGTAGTGCATACATTGTGATTCGAACCTCATGCCTTCATTATCTGATACTGACTTGTCACGTCTACACAAAGATGGTTCATGGCACTGCTTGAGTGTTATAAACCTCCGCACAAGTGAATAAAATGGACCCACAATGGAAAGATCGTGCTTTGTCTCACTCATTGATCAGTACTTTCAGACTTTGTTTGCAACACTTGCTCATAAAGCAGTATTTCGTCCTTTAGGATCAACTGCTTCAACAAAATTCCAAATTTTCTAAAAAAATTTCTTCCTGTGTAGGTCATACCTTATTATATTCCAGTAAAAGGACGAAGTATATTTTAACTCACTTCCACTCTATATAAAGAAATGTAAGGTAAAAGTGAGTGCCATATCTTTGCTAATTATTAACGAAATAGAAGGGAAAATAAGATTACAAGTTTAGTGTGTTTCTGTATTATCGTATATTGATGTATGCAAAGTTTGGTAGCAGCTTAAGTAAGTAAATTCCAATAACAGCCGCATGTCTTTGCATCTTGCTGTGTATTTAATATCCAATAACAAAAAGAGAACAAAAAGTAAACTACGTACAGTTATTTAATTTGCAGACTTTACGAAACCAAATGCTCGCATTAACTTTTAGTAATTTGTACTTTGTATTTTGGTAGGTGTGGACCGATCGTGCGTTGAATATCACCATGTATGTCTCATTCCTGTCACAGAAGTCTTAGGCGTGGTGTACACGTGTTCGGACAACAAATGCATTCCAGACTGGAATTGAACTGACATGCAAAGCAGGAGTCTTGTACACTGAGAGAGTAAGAAGGTTATTTGTTAGTAGATAGGAAAGAGTTTTTGAGGATCGGCACTGGTTGGTGCACCAGCACTTGTTTATCTGTTGTACACAGCTATAATTCTGCTGACAGGACATGCAACTCTAACAACCTTGAGTGCTGGGACGTGTAATTAGATGGGAAGTCGAGGAGAAAAACAAAAAGTGGAAACTAGGCGTTTTCTTTATTTAAGTTTACGGTTTCTTATTCATCCTTCACCAAGGTTTTTTTTTTCATCGGAATGACAAGAAGATCGTTCCTTTTAGGATTTCCGTTTAGGTGGTGTGAAACATACCTGAAATAATTATATCACGATACTTGTTCGTTCCTTCGTTAACAGGGATTCATGAACGGGCCAGTGCAAGTAGATTTGGGTATATAACTTGAAGAAGAATTATAGCCTAAATGCAAATGTTACTGGAAAATATTTCATAAAGTAATTCTTACAAAGTAACTATGATAAAATTGTACATTATGTCTACCACTTTGCAGATATTGATAAATTTTTGCCAGTGGAAACACGCATTGAGGTACATCGTACATCTGCATAATTGTTGAAGTGGCAGCATATTCTTCTGGCTCGTATGTAGGCATCTAAGTGGAGAGTTTAATGAAAATTCGGCGTTTTAAGCTGTTTGTAGAGTATTCTGTTCACCTTTGCTTCTGTATTATGCTCATACTTGGAATGTGTGTGGGTTAGTTCAATAGTTAGAGGTGTGCGTAAGTAATTAGATGCGTCCTTTTGTGCCGTTAAGCCTATGCTTAATCTTAGAGGTCATTCTTTTAGTAATGTATGATGGGAGGACATAGGATATCCTTGTAATTTTGTGATGTCACAATATCCAGGGTAAGTGAAAGTGTCTAACTTCACTGCTGACCTAAAATCTCTCTTTCTCAGTAATTAACCTATGCTTCAGTGTAAGAGATGGCACTGTTATATAGTAGAAACAGAAGCCTGCCACTTCCCACAATGTACTTTTCCGACATAATGTGTCGTTATGAAGCCAGAAATGACATAAGCTATTTAAATTGAATTTTAACCACACCCTTCTCCTTTACAGTAATTTCTGCCTAACTTATCAACTGTGCTTCCGCTATCCAAAGCCGCTGTTATATTCAGGCAGCCTTCTTTATAAGGTTTGTCAGCGTTGTAAGCGTACGGAAGTAACAATAAACTGACGCTAGCAGGCATGTTGTAGGATGGATAGGTTAGGACACTGCGTATTTGTGGTGTTGTGTGTATCACACGAGAAATACTGCAAGAATTTATTATTATTATCATCATCATCTTCATCATCATCATCATCATCATCTGCATTTTTGCTGTTGAGCTGTAACTTAATAAAAACGCGTGTAAATTAATTAAAATTAATTAAAACAAATACTATGAACAGTTTTTCCAACAACATGGTGCCGAAGAATTCATTTGAGTCTTAGAGGGAGCAGAATGGAGAAAACTGCAAACGAGGAACTTCATTATTTATACATATCAGTAAATATTTTTTTGGATATCCAAGTTACGGAGCATGAGATGGGTGGATATGTAACGCGCATGATGGAATGGAAATGTGTATAGGGATTTGGCAGGAATTTGTGAAGGAGAGTGACCACTTGGAAGACCTAGGCGTATATGGGAGGAGACTACTGAGAAGTGGAGATAATTATTTACATATCTGTTTTAGCATATCCTGTAAATATGTGGGGAAATATGAATTATAATGGCAATGTCTTAGAAAGTTTTGATACTTTCACGAGACTTGGTCTTGAAAGAACGCAGTAGCCTCTATGCAAGTAAGATATATATATATATATATATATATATATATATATATATATCTGTGTAAGTACTTAAGACGGTTCCACATTGTTTTGTAATCTGGGGATCCGAACCTGCTGTCCAATTTTAAAAAACACGTGAACTTACCTCTTCTTTCTACTCAAAGTAACAAAAACAGGACACGACAATAAGCTTAAGGTACGACTAAATTGTATTATGTGTTCTATTCTTCATGATTTTGGAATAGTATTAGAAAGCCAATGTTACAAGAAGGGTATCATGTGGAAGGAAGAAATATATACTTATGCACCGTTACGTTTTAATATTGTTTAAAAATCCCAAGTGAAAAACTATGTTGAAGAATATATTTACGTAGCTGAGTTTAAACACATTCTATTTGGGTTTATGTTCGGTTCTTGTTGTAGATGTAATTTGGACGTTCATAAAATTCCACAATGATAAAACGAAGCTGAACAATATATACACGTTTATATTCAAATGAAGATAAATTATTACGAAACCCACTGCATTATTCTGTTAGAAACTGCGATTCTCGAGCGTTTTTGTGGGGAAAATATTGATCTGTAAGGCTGTTGTGACTTTACTGGTCCTTAATTCATTTTTCCCAGTTAAAGTAAAATGTAGTTGCAGTGTTTACGGCGCATCGTATGTATTTATATTTCCTTATTCTTTGTGGCATGTGTGAATTGGGTATATAATTATCAGGAAACATTTATAAAGAATGCCAGGGAAGAGATTAAAAATTATTTTGAAATGACATGTAGTATTTTCTGGTATATTGGACTACATTAGGGTTAAAAACTATACTTAAAAAGGATAATGAATTTTATTGAGTACTATCGAAAGGTCTTCTACCTGTAATATTCCTACGTGTAAAAAAAACAGGCGTACAGACGCTGCAGGGCGAACAGTAACTGACAGACTCTTCTAAACACGTCTCAAGTCTGTGATTTAATGATCTACATAGGAACAACAAAATTTTCCTCTCCACTTGCATATGGCGGAAAATCCATTCATCTTCATAGAGGGTAGTGTCTGGCCTTCAGTTAAACGAAACCTAGCGGTAAAAGAATGCAGGCAAAATACGTAGATTTTTGCATGCATATTCCAGACTTCATTGCGAATGCACAATTTATTTTGACACCTGATTGGTCATGAAGAGCTTTATTTGCAATTCGTTAACTCACCGTGCAGGAAATAACACACGAACGCCAAACTTTTGTTCATTTTGACTGTGTGAAGACTGATTGGATGATGTCACTTCGGGGTCACCTCATACTCAATGCAAAGATCCCCTGCTGATAATTTTTTTTCCAGTGCTGCCGTCTGCTTCTGAAAAGACGAAAGGGAAAATAAAATACATGTTTGTTTTGACTTTGTTAGGTGAGAAGACTGCAGTCACAGACCATAACTTACAGTGTATTTAGAACTGCACTGAAGTGATGACGTCATGTTGTACGTGTATGCATAATTATGTAGCGGTCTTCTAATTGTGTTCAAGATTTATGATTAGATTTTTACAAAAGCACTTGTGAGTGCTTCCTACATCATGAGAACTTCTACGCTGACCTTCCTCACAATTCTATCTAAATTTACCTTCCTGTTAGTTGCAACCTCAATTTTCTGTAACCTTCAAAGCTGGCACTAAGGTTTCGAAGATAACATGTCAGATATCTTCTGAAATACGTGAGTTATACACAGATATAAAGTTCAGCGTAACAGAATGTATACTTTCTCATATATCTTAATTAATTTTTACTATTCAAGCTCTCTTATGGTAAACAATACTACCTAAATAGGGGAAAAACTACATAGCCAAAGTTTACATGTTCTGTGCGCTTCTAAATCGAATATGCTAAGTCTAGCGTGTACATTTGGGAAGTGCGCATTTGAGATTGATCGAGGAACATCAGTTAATCTTATCTCCAAATATTTGATTGCAGGTCTTATGTGTGCCTCATCTACATTTCTGAAAATACCTTCCAGTTTACCAGTAATTAGTCTATCAAATGACTCAATTGACGATAAAATTTGAAGTAGATATAGCGCCGTCACTAACGTGCGAACATATGAACCAAGCTTTTCAAATGTTTCAGTTGTTCAAGAGTGGTTATCCTTTGCATTGTTGCATGAGAACCCCTTATAGTTTCCATGAAATTGGTGTTGTACCAGTGGGCAAGTAAAGATATTCACTAAACATTAACATCTTTGAGGGTCAATCTGTTGACGGCAAGCTTACTTACTTACTCCATGGTGCAGAGTCCTTCCTGAGAAGCTAACTGGTTTGCAGCTAGTCAAGAAATTCCCCGCATTTAACGGAACCCGAAGGTTCATTACCGCACTCACAAGCGTCCACTACCTGTCTCTATCCTGGGCCAGCCCAATCCAGTCCATATACCCACATCCCACCTCCTGGAGATCCATCCTAATATTATCCACCCATCTACGCCTAGGCCTCCCCAGTGGTCTCTTTCCCTCCG
>Ga0131853_10008375_pt1 | contig 18851 bp, 10 predicted proteins | sample TergutLab28metaG_FD_92764 | JGI IMG/M metagenome (GOLD analysis project Ga0131853, IMG submission 92764) | Labiotermes labralis P1 segment gut microbial communities from Petit-Saut dam, French Guiana - Lab288 P1 (version 2) (version 2) | ecosystem: Host-associated > Arthropoda: Insects >...
CCACCACTAAATATCTCGTGCCACGCACTTCCCACCACTAAATATCTCGTGCCACGCACTTCCCACATCTAAATATCTTGTGTCACGCACTTCCCACCACTAAATATCTCGTGCCACGCACTTTCCACCACTAAATATCTCGTGCCACGCACTTCCCACCTCTAAATATCTTGTGCCACGCACTTCCCACCACTAAATATCTCGTGCCACGCAATTCCCACATCTAAATATTTTGTGCCACGCACTTCCCACATCTAAATATTTTGTGCCACGCACTTCCCACCACTAAATATCTTGTGCCACGCACTTCCCACCACTAAATATCTCATGTCACGCACTTCCCACATCCAAATATTTTGTGCCACGCACTTCACACCACCAAATATCTCGTGCCACGCACATTCCACATCTAAACATCTTGTGCCACGCACTTCCCACCACTAAATATCTCGTGCCACGCACATTCCACATCTAAATATTTTGTGCCACGCACTTCCCACCACCAAATATCTCGTGCCACGCACATTCCACTTCTAAACATCTCGTGTCACGCACTTCCCACCACTAAATATCTCGTGCCACGCACTTCCCACCTCTAAATATAAGCCTACTTAAACTTCTGTAACTGAAGGAAAGACAGAACAATCATGTAACTGTGAAATTTAATTTTTCTTGCTTTTTTCCCCAGCTTCAGCGAGAAAAGGGTACGAGACGGATTACAATCACAAAGGTTTCTTGTATTTCAATTTGAAGTGTGTAACTGTTAAATTAAATTAAGCAGTGTGATAAACTTACCGTAAATAATGAGAGGAACCAGACGTGGCCCAAATCAGCGGAAATTTCCCGTCAGTATTCACCTATAAAGTTAAGAAAACCAGTCACTCGACGTGCTGTGAATTCGCCAGAATTCGACCGAAGTGCTCTCGGCTATAAATAAAGGGATATCTAGTAAGCTTTGAGTAAAGGTAAATGGTCTCACGACATGTTACGTAAGTTATTTGGTAATATTACGTATGTATGCTACCCTGGAGGGGCTTTGGTAATCAGCCACATAAGAAAACCAGTTCGACAGATCCCTCTAGTCTCTTAAATGCTGCGCACATACTGGGTATTACTGCAACAGCTAACAACTACCTAGCTCCATAACAGAGACATTTAGCATCTGCATGAATTCATGTAAAAATAACAATCCTCTGCAAAGCGTCGCATAATTTGGTTTTTAAAACCGTCCTACAAATTTTATTGGAATCACCTCTCATGATAGGATACTGGGGTGGGAGAGTGCTGAACATTCGACCATTCCAGATACTAAAGACGTTCTATCTAACAAAGATTACGTGCTCAGGATATTTCAGTGTTCTTCTGCGATGCAGCAGCTGTGGACAGAGGATTAATTTTGTTCCGAAGGAATGAAGAATAATACAAACAAACATAAAAGTAGTTCAAAGTAAATGCGTCTGCCCTTAAGCTCGGCCTATTTGAACGTGTAGTCCAAACCGTGTGTGACATACGGCGACCTTGGTTTCAGATGCAACTGCCCGGGCTAGCTCCTATTTGCTCGACCTTCCCTTGTCCTTCTACACTATACTACCAACACAGGCACTCAGCTGGGCAATACACCCCATCTCTAGTCGTTCAGTTAGCCAACTCAAAAAGATACAATGTACAATATCAGACAAAATATCCAAATACTGAAACTTCTCGCAAGCTGTCAGCAAACCTGTATGGCATATACCATTGCTGTGTGTACAGTGAAAAACTCCTGATGATGGACAGAGGAACTGTCTGAAACATGTAGAGTTTTATTCCAAAAATAAATTTGAGAAATTAGCGAATCTAGTTGGTTTTGTTATAAGAATTTATCACGATGCACGGTCACCTGAACGTCAAATTCAATTTTCATAGTTATATTTAAGGCAATCGACGCTGCAGGAGGAAACTGTACAACACCTTCAGGCGACTGTCATATTGTGTATGTTTCATTGTGTTTTATATTTTCGAACAGCACTATAGTATTGATGTTCTTCTGGTCAATGGTTGTAAATATAGTGAAAGTCACTCGCCTGAAGACGAAATTTCAATGCGGAAACAAAACTAACACCCTGGTCCTTACAATAAACAATGTGACGTCCGACAAAATGTAGTGTCGTAGGATGCTATAGTTGCACACAACATACCAGCTAACTAAACATATTAAAACCAGAAATCTTTCGGGTAACTATTAATAAACCCATTTCGAATATGATAAATTCTTATACTTCAGTCCTTTGCAGTCAATACAAAGGCCAGTTCTATATCCATATGCAAATATATATATATATATATATATATATTATTAGACTAAAAACATTATCATTCAAGCATAATTTGGACAGATGGCATCAACTGCGAAGTCAGTGAAATCTGACGTACAATTATTTGCCTTCTCACATTCTATGTTCTACGTTTTCACGCAAAGTCAGCCAGCCTCCTGTTAAGAAATCCATGCAAGTTACCTGTCTACAGCCACACCACTATCAGCAGTCTAAGCTACACCTTGTATCACCAGCCAATTTACGCGATCATCCAGCCAGAAAATTAGCGATCAGACAGTTAATAACCGACAATTGCCACATAATGAACACTCCTGAGATCTAGCTTGTACTGGTCGGCAAACAGGTAAATAGTCACCCAGCGCTGTCCAGTCAGGCAAAACACAAAACAGTGAATAGTGCAATCCGTTTCAAATAAAGCCAACTAGGTGCACACTACTTCTTAGTACATTCATTTCAAACTTCACTACATGTTTCGGGCAACTATACGCCCATCATCAGGAGAACTTCCTGTATCTATGCGACACTGGTATTTTTCACTCTGTATGGGTGACTGACTGGTCTGCTGGTCTCCGTCTCATCCCAACCAGCAGACCAGACAGCCACCCATACAGAGTGAAAAATACCAGTGTCGCATAGATACAGTAAGTTCTCCTGATTATGGGCATACAGTTGCCCGAAACATCCAGAGAAGTTGAAATAAATATACTAAGAAGTAGTGTGCACCTAGTTGGCTTCATTTGAAACAGATTATACAGGGATGCACGGTCAACAGAACATTAAAAAAACAGTGAATAGGGCACTTAGATATGCTAATCATCCAGGCAACCAGGCTACCACAGAACGGCCGATTGGGTGCTTAAGGCAGTCGCAGTTGTACAGTTAAACATGATTAGTCACGCATATCACTCTAATTCAGTACCTCGCTAGTAAATACAAAGTACAGCTAACCCTATGCCTGTGTACATCTCGCTCTACACATCAAACAACTGAATTCCTTCCGTCACTCAAACATTCGCTCAATCAGTCGCTCAGTATCGATCACTCAGCCACAACTGACAATTCAACCTTTCGGATTTACAGTCCAACAGTAACGGTGGGGCAGAGCAGAAAATGACGGTGCCAGGCAATGAACCCGGGTTCTGAAACAGCAGCTGTGTTGTGCAGGTGTAGAAGCCTACCAACACTTGCGACGTCCGATTTTTCGACCAGTGGATCAATTCAAGCTACTTGGCTGGACTCTACGAGTAAAGATCCGGGGTTTGCAACAGAGACGACATAACACAGAGACGTGTGTTGCTTTGGTGATGATTCTAATTTGGCCTTAGCTTTGATAATCCCTAATATAAAATATTTCCCTATTTTATACTGCAATGAGCCATACTAAATATCTCTCCTTTCGAAATTTGTACAATACGCATTTGCAGAACGGCACTACTGCAACAAACTAGGTGGGCATTTTCTAAGTACAACTGCATCGTGTGTAAAGCTTCGTAATGAATAGGCTTAGAAGTACTTTATATTCCTGATGGAATCCTCACGTTCTAACTCACATTCTGTCAATTCAATCGGTTTCACATCTCAGCGGTAGCTTAATGAGACCCGCCTATCTCATCGCATTTCACAGTCAATGTCAGTCTCGTGTCAGAAATACAGACGAAGGACCACCCACTGTTGGCTGTTAGCGACTGTTTGCACAACATACTCCAATTAGCAGTTACCCTCCATATCTGGAAGCCGTCTGCTTAGTCTGCATCCTGACGACACCTCTAGTTAGCAAGTCGAGCGAATTTTAGGTGGACCGTTACAATACTGTTTGTTAATTTTAAATTATCCACGACCGTGCATTGATTATCTAGACATGGTTTCATCACCGTATATAATTATTTGTTAAGTTCCATGGTCTCAATGGTTGGACGTAAATTAAAAAAAGGTATGTTCAGTAGATTTCCCTGTTAATTTCAGTGCTGGTTCCTTTGAGATTATTTGCAACTGTCGGCACGCGGTGCGGTTCACGCGCATGTTAGTAATAACTTAACAGAGATAAATACTGAAGACTAGTGCAATTGGACGTTCAGTGAACCAGCCGACTTATTTCACCTGTCTGGACAAATATGATGTTGTATGGGGGGGGGGGAACACAAACAGTCACATGTAATCTGTTAATTAACGGAAAATGCGGAACGAAGGCATGTTGCCTATTCATAGTTACTGGAATAAAAATACTGCAGTATGTAGTCCACGAGGGTATTATCCTTCTGTCCTGTTATGTACAACTCAGATAAGCAGTGAGAATAAATAAGGGGTTTTATACTTTTATGGAGTCCATCTAGACGAATTCTGGGGCACTGCCGCAAAAGTCACGACTTCCAGTTCCAAATGCACAATTATTCATAAATTATGTACAGATTACAAACTCATGCTACATAAACTTGGGGATGAAACAACGTCATTGAATAATCAAAGAAAAATAAGTTGAAGACCTTCGCAGTCTTAGGCTGCCTAGAAATGGGATCGCAGAGTCGAATGCCTCTAGGGGCAATAAAGTTTCCTACTGTACGCGTATCTTTGTGTGCTGAAGGTACAGATGGACCTTACGATGGGATTGCCTCATCTTCAGTGCAGTTACGTTACCTGTTTGAAGGGAACTGATACAATATCAGCGACTGCAGAAGATCAACTGTCGGAATTGGACTAAACACTTTGGGACAAGGAAAACAGCTTGGGACGAAGGCAGTCGCGGACTATTAAGTTATTTCAGAACCCGTACTGGCAGATTCAGTAAATTAAAGGAAATACAAATTACACGATTTTTCTCAGGCTTTCATAACAACTCCCCTGCAACATTTGTTGCTATTTGTTTAAATATAGCTATTTTAAAGTAATTTTCGTGGGGCAAGACTGAGTATGAAAGCGAAGTGGAGACAGGTTAGAAGAAACCGACGATGTTTCACTGCAAACTGTTTATTGCAAAGTGCTTAAGAAAAATACCCCCGAAATTCTAGCTAAGTTTTTCCTATATCAGTACTGGAAACAACGTTCTGGCGACATCCTTATGTAGACGGTAATGACTCTTGTCATTATTAACTTTATATTTAAGTGAAAATCCTTCGTCACTTATCCTCAACTACGTGATATCTGGACATGGCCTAGAAACTTCCAAAGAGAGACAAATATGAGGGTTGTTTGACCGTGCATCTTCCTCATGAAATAATGTGGAACGCCAACTTGATGCAACAAGGTAATTTTATTGATAAATTCTTAGCTCGACATGTTTCGGGCACATACGCCCATCATCAGGAGCGTTAGATATTGAGTTGCAACATATGGTTTTCTGCACCGAGTTTTTGGATGGGTGGTGGTCTTGAGAGCTGCTGCGTAGGTCGTGTGTGCGGTGCGAATGGTGCAGTGGCACGGCACCATCCACACTGTACACACGACCTACGTAGCGGCTCTCAAGACCACCACCCATCCAAAAACTCGGTGCAGAAAACCATATGTTGCAACTCAATATCTAACGCTCCTGATGATGGGCTTATGTGCCCGAAACATGTCGAGCTAAGAATTTATCAATAAAATTACCTTGTTGCATCAAGTTGGCATTCCACATTATTTCAGAGACAAATATATTACGTTTGGATTCACATGCAAGTGTAACGTAATATAACTTGATGTACGGCAATGTAAGATAAGGCACAGTTGCGACTTTGTCCGGCGACGAAGAATGAGTGTCCAGATCCAGAGGCAATGCTACACGCAATTTATGTCTCAGGTAAACGCCTAGTCTGTAATTGTTTTCGGAACAAGAGCCTTCGGTTGACAACTGGAGAAGAGGTGTGATGCAGGGTTGGTATAGGACGTAGTTTAAAATGAAAATATCCATATCTCTGCGCAGAATCTATCCCCATACCCCTCATAATTACACTTACTGAGCCATCCCAATTACACGGAGTTCATATAATCTAAATTTACGATGATAATGATGATGATGATAACATCAAAGGAGATGACCCTGTCATTGTTACGCAGAACATTATTTAAATGAGCAATCATTCACCTGCAACGGTTGGGGGTGTGACAGCAGCACAGGCTGTCACGAAATCATTGATACTTGTGTCCAGATTACACTAGCACAGTGCGGTCGTGACCCGCTGTCACAATCCAGTTAGCCAACAGTCAGATCTTGTCCGCGGCCTACACCTGTTTCTTGTATCTGCAGAAGTAGCAACCTCAGAACAGGCACCGAAACATAATTTACAAACACAGCAGGCAAGAATGGAGAATAAAGAGACAACCAAGACGTAATTTCCAGTACTGACAGAAATTTTCGCTTTTCACGTAACAGGTAGAGTCCTTAGTGTTATGTTGTACAATCCTTTATGTGCTCATAGGTCGGCAGACAGCGTGTTAATCTGGTTATTGAACCAGTTTCACAGCATTAGTTTCAACTACAGTAGTCCGCTTATCCAACACAGTGGACGTATTTTTTTTTAAGAAAAAGAAGCAAAAAAGATTCTTAAGTCTATTGTCATTCTTTTACAATCTCTCTAAGCTTCAATTTCCCCTTCTGTAACTCGACTGTAATACAAAAGCCCACTTTTGTTTCAGAATAGTTTTCTCGATTGCTTTGGCTAAGTAATTTCTTCATTAGTCCTGTTGACGGAAGAATTGTTTATTTTATCTGCAAATGACGTTCAAAATTAACTACCGTGTGTATGAATAAACCAGTTCATTGTCTCTAAATATGGAACATTTATACAGGACGTACATTCTACAGGACGAGCAACAGTGCGCACATGGGCGACTTTTCTGATCTGAAGTCTCTGGACAGCCTTCTGGACACTTCGCTGCAAAATGTTAACGACGTACACGAATTTGAAGAAAATTGCAATGAAAAAAAAGGAGTACATCAAATTTAATACGTGAATATTTCTTTCAGTTTCACGCAACACGCAGTTGATTTATGATTTGTACTGGTATCCGTTACGTTCTGGCTGTATCATGTGTACCGCAGACTGTACAGCTTCCAAGGATGGCTAATAGTAAGTTGGAGAGGACCCGAGAGGAAACCGCCATTGCCTATCCCGGATATCGTCTTTGGGGACTGAAAAATTCATCAAAAATTGAATAAGGTTCGACAATGTTCCTGCTTGGGGCTGAAAAGCACCTCCATTGAGCCACTATATCAACCTGCTATGTTACTCCGTGTAAGGGTGGGGTCCACACTTGTAACGTTGCCGCGTATCGTAAGGCCGTAACGTTGCAAGTAACTCACACGATACGGAGTTACGAGCTGAACTTTCATTCCATGCCTCACGGCATAACAGTAACCTGCGAGCGTTGTACCGCGGGGACCCCAATTTGTTACGGGAGTCCGAACGATGTCTTTGCAGCTAGCAGCGGCTTCGTACATTTATATACATTACGCTCTAACCCTTTGGCGCCGAACGACATATATATATGACGTGCAGTGAGCCCTTTAAATGGCCGAACGGCCCATTAAAGTGGACGGGGGGTGAGGTGGGGATTTAATTACGGCGCCAAAAAGAAACAGAGAACAGAGCGACGGTGGTGGCAAAGGCAGTTGTACACAAGCAGGGAAGTGTACAGCGGTTCAAATTTGCTGGCAGACTTGAATCTTCAGTCGGTCAGTGGGTTATATAAGAATTTCACCAGAATGTCTCCCAGTGAATTTGAATTTCGAATTAATTTAATTGGAGAAAAAACCTCAAAAAGAAAATTTTAAGTGTGTCCAATCATAAAAGAGCCAGTCAGTTGGTGAAATCGTTTACATAAATAACACAATGATAAAAAGTAAGTAAAAAGTTTTATAATTCGAAATAATTAATAAAATCTGTTACAAGTAAAATTGTTACGTAGACTAAAAGGTAACTTCAAGCAAATCGCACGACCTGTTTCTCTGTGAACCAGAAGTTTGGACAAAAACAGAAAATAAAAGAAGAATGGAAACTGAATAACGTTTACGAATCCAGTACCAGAGATTATGTAAACTCCTAGATAAAAACCAGGATTTTTGCTACTACTCATATACAGGAAGAATGTACCAGCACTGGTGCACGTAGCGCAAATGAGAGGAATATCTGGAAAGGATTGGAGAAAGTTGTATTTGCATGGAGGCACAATGACCACAGCTGTACAATGAGCTTACAGTCCAACCAGAAACGTTTACTCTTACGGTAGATTTGTTGAGTGGATTTATATGTGGCAATCCGTTGGATACAGCAAATTTACAGAGCAACGAATATAAATATACCACTGAAGAGACTGATATGAAAATTTGGAACGCTGAGATTTTTCGGTGAGATTTTTTTATTTGGAAGAAAAAAATGCGCCGATAAATTTTTATGGTTATTTGACCCTATCAAAAATGTCAAATATGAATAAAAAGAGGCGTAAGACTTCACGTATATTTCGTTTAAACACTGCAGTCGGTCAGTAGTTCCGGTATGTGCCACTTACTGGCTCTACGTTTATGGAATTCCTATGACTGACAAAAAGCAGCAATTATATCCACATACAGAACGAAGTTATTTGATTTGTAACGCTGGAGCCGCGCGGGAATCAGTTTCTCCGGCGATGACCATCATGCGGCCCTCGGTGACAGTATCTGCCGCCCTCGGTCACCTCAACAGTTCTGGTAACACAATCTAACAAACACAGTATAACAGGTTCGCACAACATAATATGGCAAATGTGTTTAGCACAGAACATGTTTAGACCCTCTAATTCATCAGTTTTACGACAGCACACAGTAAAAATTTTTCTATGTTTTTTTACTACAATATTTTAACATTATGTGTACTGCTTTAACCACTGTGAAGACTCCCTGATGATGGCACCCATGTAATGCCGAAACATGTAGCAGAAAATTTTATTCGATTTATATATATTCCAGCGCATGTACGGTTGGTTTTATAAGTTCAGCTTCTTTGTGTTTTACCGAATTCAGTAGTGCCTGCTGCTTTGCCATTCAACCACACTTTTTGCGTAACTTACTGTTTGCAAAGAGCCGTTTGCTAGTTAATTCAATGCCGCCTCCGTTCCAAGATACAAGCATACGAACTTGAGGTCTCCAGGCGAGTCCTTAACTAATTATGTGGCTCTTCTGTGGGTTGAAGTTGGCAGCCCTCTTCTTTGATACGACGTTGAATCACTTTGTAATTATTTCCCGAAGTTTCGACGGAAGATATTTCCTAAACCCTCCCCGAGAAACGGTATGTTTTCTGAATTACATAAAATGAACTTTTAAGTGTTATTTAAATTAACTTCAAGCGTTGTTAAACAACAATTTCAATTTATAACCTCGTATCAGTACCTTTTATATTGTCATCACACTGTAATAGCCAAATTATGCATATCAGTTCTGTGTTTAGGCAGGGAGGCGGCCCAAGATTTGTGTTGCTGTTCTTGCAGCATATCACGAGGCATCCTCTGGGTGAGCCACGACTTGTATACAAATATTATTTATGATGACGCAGCACTTTTGGGCATCCAAAGTTTCAAATGGTTTACTGCGACCTCTCCTCTTTCAGACGCCATTAACACTAACGGTTATGATGTTTCACGTTTAGAATAAATTCCAGGTATAAAATATTACGCATATAATTTGAACATTTCGCTTATTTGCATCTCTGTAACGGGATGAAGTTTAGGTGTTCTGAGGGCTGCGGTTTAGCTGTTATTCGGCGATACGCCAATAAGACACTGCCATCTGTTGAGTGAGGTGAGAAACGGTAACTATATCGTAAGACAGGCAAGTGGAAATTTATGAATAAAGACTTTGATTTGCTATTACGGTAGGCCAACAGCCTCGGAACACTCTAGACAAACAAGAAGAAAAAACAGAATTAACATAATTCCAGGTGACCGATTATCGGTTCGGATTCCTACAAGCCACCTTACTTACTTACTTGCTCCAGCAGAGTCCTTCTTGAGGAGCTAACCGGTTCTTAGCCAGTCAAGAAATTCCCCGCATTTTATGGAACCCGAAGGTTTATTACCGCATTCAAAAGTGCCCGCCATCTGTCCCTATCATGAGCCAGCTCGATCCAGTCCATAACCCCATATCTCACTTCTTGAAAATCCATCTTATTATTATCCTCCCATCTACGCCTGGGTCTTCCAAGTGGTCTCTTTCCCTCATATTTCACCACCAATACCCTGTATACGTCTCTCATCCCCCCTATGCTAGGTGCTCCGCCTGTCTCATTCTTCTCGGTTTGCTCACCCGAACAATATTTGGTGAGGAGTGCAGATCATTAAGCTGCTCATTATGTAGTGTTTTCCATTCCCCCGTCACCTCGTCCCTCTTAGGCCCAAATTTTCTCCTCAACACCCTATTCTCAAACACCCTCAACCTAAGTCCGTCCATCAAAGTGAGCGACCACGCTTCATCCTACAAGCCGCCTATGGCATATTCGTTGTTTCAGCCCGTCGCAGTTTCGACGTATGGAGCTACAAAACTTGAAATCCCCAACTGATTTCTCTTCTAAAATTTACACAAGTTACATCGTCTTGGCATAAACTCACGCCACTGTAACTGATAAAGAAAACATTGCTGCTTACCCACGGGTTATCAAAGGTAGATTTTGGGGAAAACATCAGGATCTACGAATATTACACTACACCAAGCAGCCGTAATTAATAAATCACAAACCCCCCCCCTCCACCATATTCACATGAGTCTTTTCTGTGTATCGACCCTAAATACTATAAATTTATTTATGAACAGAATGACGTAAATACGTTCCAGGCTGTCATTTACAGGTAGATGTGCTTCTTCTGTAGGGTTTATAAATGTCACAGTAATGGAAATTTAAAGCATTGTTGTAGTTAACAATGAATGAAAAAACACTCCATGGATTTTATTAAACCACATTACATTAATTAATGCCGACAATAGAACACAATCGACAGGATTCGCAAATTCATCACTCTGAGACGAGTAGCGAACTTTGCACCACTCCAAAACGAAGCTAGAACGAATAATAACGCATGATATTGCAGTGTGTAAAAATAATTTGAAACTACAAGTTTATTTATTTAAAACTAAGTCTATGATTAAATCAAATTTGCAGCTAATGTTATAACCGGCTAATAAGATGCAAGGCGGTTCATTTACACGACTTTGTGTCAACGCAGCTCAGATGTAATGTGGCTGTGTTACGAGTTGTACTGAACAGTGCAAATAGGAACATGAAGGGAAGGGAACGTATTTTTTTTTTATTTTGTACAATGAACCAACAAATGCACAATTAATTGACAGATTATCACACTCCTCCTACATGTTTCGACACTACATACCGGGCCAGCAAGACGACAGCATCAACACACAGATTGTATATACAGCCTGTACACAGACGGGCTTCATTGTAACAACAAAATTACTTTAGACCAATGTATTATGAATAGGACAATGTTAATATTTTAAAAATTTTAAACATTAAGATTTCAACAACATAAAACCTATATGAGATAATTTTAATTTTGAATGGAAGCATCACGATTTTCTCTCAACGTAATATAATATTATACAGTGTACGTCAGCACAATCACTTTATTATATGAGGTAATACAAGGCTACATGTTTCGATTATAACCTAGTCATCTTCAGTCCTATATTAACAATTGTGTTACCAGATGCTATGCACACTTTTGGGTCCCATCGTGGGATCCCAAAATGTGCATAGCATCTGGTAACACAACTGTTAATATAGATCTGAAGATTATTAGGTTATAGTCGAAACATGTAGCCTTGTATTGCCTTATATAATAAAGTGATTGAGCTGACGTACCCTATATTACATTATAAATAATTTTAAATTTGATATTGTATTACCAACTACCGCATTCGACATATTTATGTAACTGGGCAAGGTATGGATTAAAAGCTCCCTGAGGATGACACGATAGTGTCGAAACATGTAGGAGGAGTGTGATAATTTGTGAAATAATTGTGCACTTTTTGGTTCAGTGTACAAAATAATAAAAGATGCACGGTACAGTTATTGAAATAAAATAAGGAACGGAACGTTTCTGTTATTTACCAGTAAAAGGAAAGAAGCATTGTTACTGCGTTATTCCGTTTTGGGCTGAACAGAGGAGCGCAAGGTGGCTTTAAAAACAGAAAATCAGTAGATATATTATTCAAATCGGAAGATATTTCCACTCATTTCGTTCCAGGGTGACCGACAGTGTATATTGTGTTTCACCTTCACACTACATGACAAAGGTGGACTATACTTCGACTCAGACTGGGAATTAAGCACAAAAGTGATTCGCCATTTTGGTACGTAAGAACTGTTACAGTTACTCAGAGAATCGAAAATAATGTGCAGTCGTTTACTTAACTTAGTTTGCGTGTGGCGTGAAAACAGAACAGTCTTCATCCAAGCCGTCTTCTACTGGATTGATACACCAGAAATAATTCAACGTGCACCTCAGAACATAAAATTAATTTCTAACAACGAGAATACAGAAACAATTCAATAAAACAGTCCAATACTTGAGGTAGGAATACCGTCGTGTTTCTTCAAGGATTTGTGACAATTGTTAATCAGGTCAGAACTGAAATATATAAAGCAGGTAGGCTTAGAATTCCTCCTGGAAACACACATAAATTTCAAGCAGGCCTAAGCGATATCATCAACAACAAAATTCATAATAATAATAATAAATTAATAGGAAAACCAATCCATAGAAACTTGAAAGCCTGTGTAACACAACACCTTGGCCTGCATTTTGCATAGAATTAAAAATTTAAGATTAGTTCTTCTTTGTTTTGCATTAACTCCTAGTTCCACACAAGAACTGATGTCCCTCCCTCCGCGTTTAAGACATGCGAACCATTACAGCATGTGTATTCTTTCAGACCAACAAGTAGCCAAATGAAAAAAATCAAATAACTTTTGCGGAACACGAAACTGACTGTTTACATTGTACAGAGCCTATTAATTAAATGGAAATTATGTATAAGCACATATGGTCAGAATACAACTATGTTGTCACATAAAGTAGTACACGGGTTATACAACTACATGTTTCGGCCCTGGGTATTGGCCATATTCAGGTTGTTCACAACGTATCGATTAGCTATACAATATGCGTAGGGCTTACTCTGGGGGTGGGGGTGGGGGGGTGTGTGGACGAGATCTCGTCGTACAATATTGGGAGGCATGGCCTTGTAATGTTTTTTGACAATTGTTGAAATAAACATAGTGTAAGTAAGTGTCCTACTAAGGCCATGTTTTGAACCAGCTATAACTTATGTAGCATTAGGCGAAACTGCAGGTGATACAGATAAGCTCTTCTGACAGGCGGGAATCACTATAACCATATTAGACGCCTTAACTAACGTTCTAAAACCATAATACTAAGGTATTAACAACAGTATCAAACTTCTAGTCCTAGTATGGCATTTAAGTACATAATGTTTATGTGACAATATAGTTGTGTTCTGACGGTATGTGCTTGTACATAACATCCATTTATTTAATTATACTATCACAACGGGGATGACTCATCTCAAAATTACACAACCTATTTTAACTGGTTTTACTTCGCGGCTTTGAATTATTGCGCATCGTTTATTCTACTTCCTCCAGACGCTTCAACTGCGCAGTTCGCATCCAAGGCAAAGCAGATGTTCTTGTTATAATAGAATCTCTTAGACATTGTGCCGTCTTCTACTGCCCTTCTCTCTTACATCTGCAGTGTATCCAGACACCCCAGAATCCAGTTCTGGTCCTTCATAATGCCCAACGTACGCACTCGCTCTAAGAACCATGCATGCTGAAGAGGAAGAAAGCAGCTGGTTTCTTCCAATTTAACTCATACAACTTCCAGAGGGCCGTGGAAACTATACTGACTTCTTTCCAGCCGATTACTGAAATATTTCACAGCTTTGAAAACGTATTCAATTTCGGATCAAATGTATTCGTATTTATACATACATACATACATACACAATGGAAGATGCAGAAAAGAAACCAGACGGAGTAATATTTTTAAAAACTTTTTGTTGACTGGGAAGATTATTGCTTGAAACGAAAAATACTAAGGCGATTACCGCAGACGATAAATGGAATAAACTTTAGATCAGCTGAACGAAATAAATTTGGAATTGCATGTGCAGTAGCATGTGGGGTAATTGTATGTGCAGTAGCATATGGGGTAATTGTATGTGCAGTGGCATGTGGGTAATTGTATGTGCAGTAGCATATGGGATAATTGTATGTGCAGTGGCATGTGGGTAATTTTATGTGCAGTGGCATGTGGGGTAATTGTATGTGCAGTGGCATGTGGGGTAATTGTATGTGCAGTGGCATGTGGGGTAATTTTATGTGCAGTAGCATATGGGGTAATTGTATTTGCAGTAGCATATGGGGTAATTGTATGTGCAGTAGTATATGGGGTAATTGTATGTGCAGTAGCATGTGGGGTAATTGTATGTGCAGTAGCATGTGGGGGTACTGTATGTGCAGTAGCATATGGGGTAATTGTATGTGCAGTAGCATATGGGGTAATTGTATATGCAGTTGCATGCGGGGTAATTCATTTTAAATTATTTAATTATATGCAGGCATGTGGGTTGAAGAAGTTGCCTGACTTAAAGGGAAATATGTCAGACGGTTGAAAATTCCGGCACGTAGGACAAACACGTATATTTTACTTTTACAGACCGATCTCCTCAGTCATTTTCTCAAATACGCCTCGTTCTGTAAGTGACAGCCGACATCACCAAACACTTGTCATGTCAACCCTTTGAAGTCGAAGTAATTCTGCAACTGACAGTGTATCCTTCTTGCCGTCGAGTCCTCTCTGGGGTCTTATTAAGCAGTGAGTCTGCCCACTGCGGGCATGGGCTTTCTCGCTGGTGACAGAGTAATTCTGCCTTGCATCGGGTGTGTTGGCCGTCGTCAAGTGTACATAAGTTATGTACAGTTTACTGAGATTCTTATAATGAAACCAACTACATGCACTAATTTCTCAAATTTATTTTTGGAATAAAATTCTACACGTTTCGGACAGTTCCTCTGTCCATCATCAGGAATTTTTCACTGTATACACGGCAATGGTATATGTCATACAGGTTTTCTGACAGCTTGCGAGCAGGATCAGGACGGAACGTCTATGTGTATATATATATACACACACACACACACACACACACACACAAGGCCTCGGTCAGTCCAGGAAAATTATTTCTGTTTACTTTGAAAATCACTCAGACCACATTATTATATTCTGTAGCGAAAATTCACATATTTTAGTGTTTAATTGGCGGTACAGACAGGCTTTAAAGGGCTTTCCTCATTTATTTGTGCAACAAAAATGAGTATATATATAATTTGAATCTCCGACGAATGTGACGCCCGAACGTGTCTTCTCATTTAGTAGGACTGTCCACTAAAAATTTTAACCAGAATTCGTTCACAGAAACAAGTGTTTAACTTAGGTCACAGAAGAATAAACTGGCGGTAGAACAGATAAAAGCACAAATAAAGCAATGGGTAGACAAACGCAACTCCAACGACCTTTTCTACGCAAGGTTTTTACGAGGACAAACGGCCGTTAGACTGAATGAGAGTGGCATTTTGTCATACAGCACGCAATGATATAAAAACTTATCACGGAATATAGCCACGTCCGCAGATTAATTCGGTTTATTCAAACACGACTTTACCAATACAGAATCTCCAACCACAAAACAAAACCTGAAGCTCATGTACTTATACGTCCTCTGACCAAACAATGAATCAGTTAAAAACCCTAACGAAATGCAGGCACAAGTTAGTTTAAGTGATTACAGTTATGTGATTGGATTTATTTTACTCCCATTCAGAAACAAGTTTTAAATTCGTAAATGAGATTTCTCGTCATACACCTTATACGTAAACAACTGAATTCAGTTTAAAAGGGCCACATACGACCAATAATGTAGTTTACAAACCCCACACACACGAACAACCAGTATCACCAGTTCTCCTTGAATTCAAATCAGAGAAATAAATGGACTGATGTGCTCTTCCCCTCCATAAAACGAGCAGTAACAATTCCCAGTCTACCTTCTCTTGTATCTAAACGACCAAAAGAATGAGAGAAGATGTCTTGGTCCTGCATCCAATTCACAGCATCCGAATCTCGTTTTTTTCCCCCATTGTCGGTAGCACGACTAAGGACATCGCCTCACACCCCTCCCACCTTATTTATCACATTACTTTCAGAACTCGTACTTCGTTATTTCTTACAATATTTCTTCGTAGCCTTTTCATTCCTTGCTTTTCCGAAGGAAGTTGAGGAACCAGAAGAACTGCTACAAGTTTACAGCCACAGAGATCAGGAATTACGAACTGAGGACAGGAATATTACTGGCTCAGTACAAAACGTTTTCACGGCAACAAAACAACGAGCTGCTAGAGTTGATCTTGTAGCAACCTGAGTTTTAAAAACTACGGGTTTAGCTGTAAATGGTGGCAGTGTTATGATGTTCAGACTAAGAAGGAAAAGTGGTGCATAAAATGACACGTAAGTGTTTTGGATCCGTATTTTCAACTTGTTCGCACTACGAATGGTGGATTATATACATGCATGCAGCAGTATATATATAAACACATTTACACGTACATGAATTATGAATTCTAAGTAGTTTAAATGTGTGTAATTTATTTAATTAGTAACTGCGCAAAGACGTTTTCCTCTCAAAAGAACGACAGGTACTTCCCAGTGACGTATTCAATACGATAATTTGACTAAACACGTGCAATTGAAGGTATTTAAAACATTGACATTTCTTGGGTTTCACTATACCGATTTCCTGGCGAGGTTTCGCGCGCGCGCGCGCGCGCGTGAGTGAGTGAGCTTTTTTCAAAATGCAAAACAGACTATCATCCTGTCTTTGAATGTCGGATTACTTTTGTTTTTAAAAGAATTTAACGAAATCTTTTATGAACAAACTTAATTGTCTCGCGTAATGTGCGTTACAATATGGCTGTGATAGTAATCAGTGCAAATTATAAAATCCATGAATTATATGGATCTTCTTGTAGACAGTAATATTATTAATTAACTGCAAAATGCGTAAGGACAAGAACAGAGCGGGGCTAAAGCTGAGGATCGTCACCAATACAATACGTGACCAATGTTAGTGGTACTGAGGACCGTCACTAATACAATACGTGACCATTGCTAGTGGTATTGAGGATCGTCACCAATTCAATACGTAACCAATGATAGTGGTATTGAGGACCGTCACCAATACAATACGTGACCAGTGCTAGTGATATTGAGAACCGTCACTAATACAATAAGTGACCAATGCTAGTGGTACTGAGGATCGTTACCGATACAATACGTGACCAATGCTAGTGGTATTGAGAACCGTCACTAATACAATACGTGACCAATGCTAGTGGTACTGAGGATCGTTACCGATACAATACGTGATCAATGCCAGTGGTATTGAGGACCGTCACTAATACAACGCATGACCAATGTTAGTTTTATGCCTGCTGGCAGTTTGTTTTGTTTTACTCCGTAACCTCTGGCATTTGTTCGTTCGTAATCACAAATTTTACCTTCACAAGGTCTCATTCCGAGAAGTAGAATATCCTAAGTAAATTTACGCCTAAAAAAATTGCCTAAAATATAAAACATCATATTGCAAAAAAAGTGCACGTTGTGTTCAGCGAAGATTTTAATGCCAAGAATTGTGTAACATAAAAAACCTGAAGTTAGATTCATATTTTTAGACTGTTTCACAGATGTTGAATATTTACATGCATGAGTTACATGACATACTGAGTGGACTGCTTGGCAGCAGATTTCTCTTTTGAGGATAAGATATATAATTTTTTCTTATTTTCTTTTTGCTTTAAGATTCAAAATCCTCTTCGAGGTATTTATTCTGGGAAGAGTTTTGTTGTCTTAAAAAAAGTAATTTTTCCCCCTCTCAAAATTTATGACCAGTTCTGTTTCATTTAATATATAAACCTACTCACTAGTGAGGAGATTTTATGCATAAGAGTGTAAGATTTTGTGACGTAATATTACAGTAATATTTATATTTTTATTTCAAACACGATTTAAGGACCAACAATAGTTCAGCGTGCCCACAGCTATGTTCAGTTATACTACGGTGTATATTTATTTTAAACACCAGTGGTTACTATAGTACCATCTACTGTACCATCAAGAAAATCTGCATATTCCCACATAGCATTTCTTCACTATAATTCTTAAAACCAACTACGGTTGCTGGTTGGTTGGTCTTTATAATGGTACGGGCCGTGTTCTGTGTGTGGCACGGACACCATCTTTGTGTATAATATAGATTCTCATTATACTTAAAGTGGTTAGTAATATAATTTATAGATTTAAATGACTAATAACAAGTAGAATATATTATTTAGTTGTTAATTTTTCACTGTTCATGAAAGTCGAAATTGTACCACCACCACCACCACCACCACCACCACCACCACCACTATTGCAGTAGTAATAATAATAATAATAATAATA
>Ga0131853_10008376_pt1 | contig 18851 bp, 17 predicted proteins | sample TergutLab28metaG_FD_92764 | JGI IMG/M metagenome (GOLD analysis project Ga0131853, IMG submission 92764) | Labiotermes labralis P1 segment gut microbial communities from Petit-Saut dam, French Guiana - Lab288 P1 (version 2) (version 2) | ecosystem: Host-associated > Arthropoda: Insects >...
AACCCACAAGGCGCGACACGGTGTGCTTTTCCATATATTCACTCATGTCAAGGCGTACCATGGCGCTTTCGTCGCCGAACATCGTGGCCGCAAGGGCTTTTGAAAGTTCGGTTTTACCAACGCCCGTGGGGCCCAGGAACAAGAAACTGCCGGTGGGCCGCTTGGGATCCTTCAGGCCTGCCCTCCCCCTGCGGATTGCTTTGGCGATGGCCGTCACCGCTTCGTCTTGCCCAACCACGCGCTTGTGGAGCTCATCTTCCATGTGCAGCAGGCGTTCGCTCTCTTCCTGCGTCAGCTGCGTGGCGGGAATGCCCGTCCACTGCGCCACGATGGACGCAATTTCTTCCGCCGTCACCTCGCCTTTTTCCTGCCCGGTCTGCTCGGCCCAGGCCTGTTTGCGTTGCTCCAGTTCCTGCTGCAGGTTGCGCTCTTCGTCGCGCAACTGCGCGGCTTTCGCGTAGTCCTCCGCGGCAACAGCTTCATTTTTGATGTCTTCCAGCTCGCGCAGTTTTTGCTCCAGCTCTTTCACGTCATCCGGCGCTGTGAACGCACGCAGCCGCACGCGTGAGGCCGCTTCGTCAACAAGGTCAATGGCTTTGTCGGGCAGGAACCTGTCGCCGATGTAGCGCGCGCTCAGCTTCACGCTGGCGGCCATGGCTTCATCCGTAATTCTGATCTTATGGTGCGCTTCGTATTTATCGCGCAGGCCGGTGAGGATTTCAAGCGTCTCGCTCTCGCTCGGCTCATCAACCATCACGGGCTGAAAGCGCCGCGCGAGGGCCGCGTCTTTCTCAATATGCTTGCGGTATTCATCCAGCGTTGTCGCGCCAATCACCTGCATTTCACCGCGCGCCAGCGAAGGCTTCAGAATGTTCGCGGCATCCGTCGCGCCTTCCGCAGAACCCGCGCCAATGATGGTGTGCAGTTCGTCAATGAACAAAATTACATTTTTTGCCTTTTGTACTTCGTCCAGCGCGGTCTTGATGCGCTCTTCAAAGTCGCCACGGTATTTCGTGCCCGCCACCATGCCGGTGAGGTCCACATTGAACACACGCTTGCCGCGCAGCAGTTCCGGTACCTCGCCGCTGGCAATGCGCAGCGCAAGCCCTTCCGCCACGGCGGTTTTGCCCACGCCGGGTTCGCCGATGAGCACGGGGTTGTTCTTCGTGCGGCGGCAGAGAATTTGCATCACGCGGGCGATCTCCGTGTCGCGCCCGATGACGGGGTCAATCTGTTGCTCCTGCGCCATGCGGGTTAAGTCGCGGCCAAATTGGTCGAGCGTTGGGGTAGCGCTTTCGCCGCCGAAGTTGCCCTGCGCGTTGTCGTTCTTCTGGCCTTTCATCGCGCGGTGAATGTCGCCGATGAGCTCTTGCGCCATCACGTTTTGTTGCGCCAGCAGCATTGATGCCGCGCCGTCGCGCAGCTGCAAAAGCGCCAGCAGTAGATGCTCTGTGCCGACCATCGTCCCGCTGGAACGCGCCAGCGCGCGGGCCTGCTCCTGGATGTGCTTTGTGCGGGGCGTGAAATCGGCCGGCGAGAGCACGGTGGGTGCCCCGGCGCTGGTTGCGGCACGGATGGCGTCCTCCACTTTGCGGTCGCTGACTTTGCGCGCGCTCAACAGGGCATGCGCCACGCCGTCGCCCAAACGCAGCAGGCCCAACAAAATGTGCTCGCTGCCAATGAAGGTATGGCCGAGGTTTTCGGCACTTTCAATTGCCATGTTCATGGCATGGTTGGCTTTTTCGGTGAAGCCGTTGAATCTATAAGTGGACATAAGTCGCTCCTTTCTAATTGTTAAATGTTGAATGCTTAGAACCTGTGTTGATAGAATGAACGATTGACGATGCGAGCACAGCGAAGCGGCTGAAAATGTTTCACGTGAAACATTTCGCACAACCACAATTGTTCACTGCTCATTGTTCATTGTTAATTCGTTTCGTATCATCTCCGCCCGGGCTTTGTCGCGTTCATCGGGGTTGCTCACATCCTGGGCAATGCACAGCGTGGCGGGCTGAATCTCCGTCATCAAAGCGTAAATTGTTTCACGTGAAACATTTAGCACTTCGCAGGCGGCCCCCATGCGCAACAGGCTGAGCAGCTCAATCGCCTCGCTGCTTTCAAGCATGCGGGCATAGCGGCAGATGCCATAGGCGCGCCAGATTTTGTTCTCCCATTCGGGGCGTTGCAGCAATTCGGCGCGAGCAAGGCGCTCCTGCTCCGCAATTTGCAGGGTGATGGCCTGCAGGTTTTCGATGGCCTGCTGCTCTGCAATGCCAAGTGTCACCTGGTTGCTTAGCTGGAACAGTGCGCCCTCAGCCTGGCTGCCCTCGCCAAAAGCCCCGCGGATGGTCAGCCCCAATTTCGAGATGCTCTCGGCCAGGCGGCCCACACGCTTGAGCGCGGCCAATGCCGGCAAGTGCAGCAACACGGAAGCCCGCATGGCGGTGCCTAAGTTGGTCGGGCATTGGGTGAGGTAGCCCAAGGTGTTGCTGAACGCATAGTCGAGCTTGCGGCTTAAAATGGTGTCGATCTCGTTGGCGCGGGCAAAAGCGTCCTCCACGGCAAGGCCGGGCGCCAAAGCCTGCAGGCGCACATGGTCTTCCTCGCACAGCATGATGCTCACGCGCTCGTCTTCCTGCAGCAGCAGCGCGGTACCGGGCTCTTGTGCGGCAAACTGCACGCTGATGAGCCGCCGCTCGGCCATGCTGGCTGCCTGCAGGCGCGGCAGTTGATCCATGTCGATCCACGTGAATTCAGCCAGCTCCTGCGCGGCTTTTTGAACGGTCTCGGCCACGCGGCGCTTGCCGTCTTCGCTCAAACGCGCGGTGAAGGGCAGGTTGGCGAGGTTGCGCGCCAGGCGCACACGTGTGCTGAGCACAACGTCGCTTTCGGGGCCACTTTGGGCATACCAGGCATTGTGACTCCTAAACATGGTCGACACCTCCTTCCAACTTGCGAATCTCGTCGCGCAATTGCGCGGCCTGTTCGTAGTTTTCGTCTTTCACGGCCTGTGCGATTTGCTCACGCAAATCGGCGAGTTGTTGTTCCTGCTCGCGGCGGCGGCGGAGCTCCGGGTTGCCGTCTTCGGGGGTTTTGCCTGTGTGCTCCAATGCGCCGTGAATGCGCTGCAATGTGGGCTTGAGCTGCGCATAAAAGGTCTCGTAGCACTGCGCGCAGCCCAGGCGGCTGCTCTTGACGATTTCGCTCAGCGACACCCCGCACAGGTTGCAGCGCGGGCTTTGCACGGCAGGCGTAAGGCCCACGCTTGAGCCCAAAAAGCCGCTGAATAAATCGCTGAGCGCAAAGCCGAAGCCTGCGTCGCTGTCGAACAAACCGGATTCCCCGGCGCAATGTTTGCAGAGATGGAATTCCTCCGCGTGGCCGTTGACAACGCGCTTGATGTGCGTTGTGGCCGGGTGGTTATTGCAGTGTTGGCAGATCATGTTAAGTCCTCCTTAAGTAGGGTATGTTAATTCCGAATGCTAAATTCTTAATGCTAAATTGTGGTTGCGCTACGCGCGATGGAATGTTACTCCGCGAACCTTCCTGTTCGGGCGGCTTGCTAACCGCCCCTACAGCAAGATCGCTCCTAAAGATTTGTCAATTTGTTGGCGAGATCAATTGAGCACCAGCAGCATTTGCTTGAAGACCCCCGCTCTTACCGTATCCCGCACCACCCCGGCGGGCAGGCTGCGCAGGGCGGAATCCCCCGTGGCGGTTTGCATGAGCGCGGCGGCTTCGGCACTCATTAAGTCTTGGCCATAAAGGTTGTTGATATGCGCGCGCACGGTAGCTTCGTCAATCCGCGGGCCAATGGCGTTGATGAGCGCCGGCAAGGCCGTGCCGCGGTCGGTGTTCACACGGCGAATGCGGATGTAGCCTCCGCCACCGCGCCGGCTTTCCACCACAAAACCCATTTCGGGCGAAAAGCGCGATGAAATGACATAGTTGATTTGGCTTGGCACGCAGCCCAGGCGCTGTGCCAGCACGTTGCGCTGGATTTCTGCGTGGCCGCTTTCTTCGAGCATGTCGAGGATCATGCGGGCGATTTCGCTGCTGATGTTTGGCATGGTTTGTGCACCTCGTTAGACTTTGACTATCTTTGACCTTAGTGTTATTTTAACACGACAAAAGCGCGTTGTCAAGCGCGTTCACAATTTTTTTACAAAATTTTGGATAGAGTCCATTTGGCCACTTGACAAAAAAGCTTGTTTTGGTCTATAATGTGTTTATTAAAGTTCCATAAAAGAGGAGGAATCCTATGGCTATTTTAGCGTTTTTAAATGGTATTTTCCTGCGCATTGTTGGCCTGCTGCTGTCGCTGATTATGGTGTGGACAGTACCGCCTTCGCGCGCGGTGACGTTTGAGGCCAAAGACCCGGATAACCTGCGCCTGCAGGTGAGCGTGTTTGCCGACATCCATATGCAGGGGTTCTTTTGGAGCCAGTTTCGGCTCCCCATGCAAAGTTTTGACCAGCTGACGCGCAGCCTGCGCGATATTTCCGGCGCGGCGCAGCCCATTGATGCCCTGGTTTTGCTGGGCGACAACACGATGAACGGGCAGAGCCTGGAATACATCTGGCTGTATGGGCTGCTTTCGCGCTATAACCGTGCGCGCGAGACGTTTGTGGTGATGGGCAACCATGACCTAAGCCTGAACACCATGGCGCCCCGCACAGCCATTGACCGGCACAACTTCTTCTGGCAGTCGTATGACGGCACGCGGGCAACGGAGGCTTATTATAGCCGGGTGATTGGGGGCTACACGTTTATCGCGCTTGCAGGGGAAGGGCCTGCGGACGGCAATGTGACCAACCCAAGCGCAGATGAGCGCATTATCTCAGACGAGCAAATTGCCTGGCTGGCCCAAACCATGGAAAACGCGCCTGAGGGCAAGCCAATTTTCGTGTTTGTGCATCAGCATGTGAACACAGGCTTCCCGTTGCCAGAGTTTTTCCCGCGGGCGGCGGAGATCCGCGAAATTTTGGAGCAATACGACAACGTGTTTGTGTTCAACGGTCATTGGCACTCACTGCCGATGTTGTACAGCCTAGAAAACGGCGTGCATTATGTGAACGCGCCGACCATCCACAGCCATGGCTATGGGGAACACGACATTGCCGGCGAGGGGCTGCAACTTGAGGTGTATGACGACCGGGTAATCATCCGTGGGCGCAACTTCATGGCGGGTGAGTGGATGGATGAATATTTTGTGGTGGAGCTGGTGCAATGAAAATTCGCGCAATGCAAGCCGCCGATTTGCAGACGTTGGCTCGGCTGTATCGGCAATTTTGGGGCGAAGCGTCTGATCTTCATGCGATGGAGCAAAAGTTTCGAGCGCTGCGCGATAATGAGGCTTATATTCTTCTGTGCGCTGAAGAAGACGGCCAAGTAATAGGCTCTGTGATGGGCGTGGTTTGCGAGGAGTTGTATGGCGACTGCAAGCCGTTTTTGGTGCTGGAAAACATGATTGTTGACCAAACGCTGCGCCAAAAGGGCGTTGGACGGCGATTGTTTGAGGAATTGGAACACCGCGCGCTTGAAAAAAATTGCGTGCAGATGATTCTTGTGACGGAACAGGAGCGTGCAGATGCCTGCGCGTTTTATGAATCCTTAGGGTTTCATCCCACGCACAACAAAGGCTATAAGAAAAAGCTGGGCTAAACCAACAAAACAACGCTATATGGTAGGGGTGGGCTAAGCAATTGGCGTAATGGAAGGCGCTTCGAGGTTTGTTTGCTCAATATCCATTACGGTAAGAAGCTGAGCGATTTCCCCATATGTTTTGAATTTGCCGTGCCAAAAACCGCGTTCTTCCGGGGAAACCGTTGGGCAGATGCTATTGCGGCGCTTTGCCGCTTGCAGCATTCTTGTGTTTAAAAGTTCGATGAATTCATGTTGGTACATAATAAAACCTCCTTAAAGTACGCGCTATAGCGCGTTTTGTGTGTCTATTATATCACGCGCAATAGCTCCTGTCAATAGGAAAACAAAAAAATTGAGAGGTTTTTCTCATGATGCCAGAACGGCTAAAACAATTACGCAAAGAAAAAGGCACAACACAAAAAACAATTGCTGCCGAAACAGGGATAGCGCAACGGCATTATCAAGATTACGAATACGGGAAGAAAAAGCCTGGTTCTGACGCGCTTGTTGCATTGGCGGATTACTTTGATGTGTCTCTTGATTACCTCGTGGGGCGCACAGATAACCCAAATGTCAACCGCTGAAAAAAGCTTATATGGTAGGGGTGGGCTGTGCTCACCCCTATAAATTGTATTTTTCGCGAAAAAATTTGCAAAAACACTTTCATTTGCCAGCGTTCTATGTTATAATAAACGAAATGTAATTTACGATGCGGGTGCTTTGCGCGATACAATTCTACTTGAGTGCGCGAGCTACTCACCGCAGGTGTGTTATACTTATAGTATAGCATGAAGGATGGAGCGTTTGTTATGGAGGAATTCATCGCCGGGCGCAACGCAGTGGCTGAGGCGCTCAAGAGTAGCAGGCCCGCCGACTCGCTTTTTGTGGCGCAGGGAGACACAAAAGGGCTGGGCGAAATTATTAAATTGGCGAAGGCAACTGGCGTGGTCATTAAAGACGCAAAGCGAGAAAAGCTTGCGCAGCTGTGTGGCTCGGAACACCACCAGGGCGTTGTACTCAGCGTAGCCGCCCGTGCGTATGCGGACCTGGAAGACCTGTTCGCAATTGCGCAGCAAAAAAGCGAAGCACCATTTTTTGTTGTGTGTGATGAAATTGAGGACCCGCACAACTTGGGCGCGATCATCCGCACGGCTGAGGCGGCGGGGGCTCATGGCGTGATTGTGCCCAAGCGGCGCAGCGCACCGTTGAGCCAGACGGCGGCAAAGGCATCTGCCGGGGCGATTGAGCACTTGGCTGTGGCACGTGTTGCGAACATTGCGCAGACGCTGGAGCAGCTCAAAGCCCGCGGGTTGTGGATTTACGGCGCGGATATGCAGGGTGTTCCGCACAGCGAACAAAAGCTGGAAGGCTCCATTGCGCTGGTGATTGGCTCGGAAGGGCGCGGCCTTGGCCGGCTGGTGAAAGAGCGCTGCGATGTTCTGCTGGCCCTGCCCATGCGCGGGCACGTGAATTCGCTCAATGCCTCCGTTGCGGCGGGGATATTATTATACGAGATGATGAAGTGGAGATGAGGCGATGGCTGATATGAACGGGCTCCCCCCGCGTTTGAGCGAAAGCCTTGACAACGCGGCCGAAGAAAGCGCGCAACGCCGATGGTCGCTGGAAGATATTGACGACCTGCTGTCCGACGTTACGGGCGGCACGATTGCGGAACCCCAGGCGCTGCAGGAAGAAGAAGTTACAGCTGCGCCAAAGCGGGAGCCAGAGGAAATCGTTGTTGAAGAGCTTCCCGTGCAAATGACAACAGAAGAAACTGCGCCTGCGGCAGATGAAATTGTGCCGGAAGAGATTATCGCGGATGAAATTGTTGCAGACGATATTGCTGAGCAGGTTGCGATAGAGGAAATTGAAGCGGGCGAGATCAGACCAGAGGAAATCACGGAGTTTGTTCCTGAGCCAGAAGAGATCCGCTTTGACCTGTTTGAAGAAGCAAAGACGCGCAAGCTGCCCATTGCGTCTGCCAAGCCGCCGAAGCCATCACCCAGCGAGCAAATTGAAAAGCCGGGCGTTGTGCTCAAGCGCGTGGACATGCAGATGACCACCGACCTTTCGCCGGTGCCACGCGTGCTGCCTGCTGAAAAATTGCTACAGCGCGAGGAGCAGACGCCGGAGCTGGACATCCCCGAAGGGCAGCAGATGTTGCCGGACTTTGAGGCCGAGCCACCACCGCGCAAGCTCAGCCCTGCAGAGCTTGAGGCCCAGCTGGCCCGCAGCCGTCAGCAGCGCACCAACCAGTTCCGCGCATTGCGTGGCCTGGGCGAAAAGCTCGAACAAAGCGGCGAAACCAGCGAAGCGCCTGCACCCACAGCAACAACATTCAAGACGCAAAAAAACGCCGCTGCACCGGCGTTTGAATACAATGACCCGAAACGGCGCGATGCGGTGTTCCATGCGCTGCGCGGTGCCCGCCAGAAACGCTCCACGGCCATGCTGGCGCTTATGGGAGCCGCATTGCTTGCGGTGATTCTGCAGGCCTTTGGCGGGCTCATTGGCACTGGCACGCCGCAGTTTTTAGGCCCCATGGCTGCTTTCTTCCTGGCCGGGGTGCTAATTTGCGGCGGAGATTTGATTGTGGGCGCCAAGGCCATGATTGCACGCAAGCCCAACGCCGACAGCCTGCTGTTGCTGGCGGCGTTGTTGTGTTTGGTACAAATCATCGTGCTGTTTGTGCCGCATGAAGGCATTGCAGCCAGCCACGTAACACCGTTGTTTTTGTGCCTGGCCGCTGGCCATGCCGCCGCCAAATGGATGCAGGCCCGGCAGCGCTGCGACAACTTCCGGTTTTGCGCCTACACTGCGGCGGAGAACTTATATGCTCTGCGGCTGCTCGACGAAGGCGCAACCCCCGAGCGCACCGCGCGGCAAAACTTGACGGAGACCAAAACTGCCCTGCCCGTGCCGGTGGTGCGCCCGGAAGCATTTGTGAAGGAGTCTTACCGCGAAACGGCGGTGGACCAGGTCTGCGCGTGGCTGACGCCGCTGGCGCTGGGCATTGCGATGATCATCGCGCTGAGCGCTTCACTGCGCGGCGGCGCAACGGCGTTGGAAAGCGTGAGCCTGGGAATTGCCGCGGCGGCGCTTTCGCTGTGCCTTTGCATCCCTGCGGCTGCGTTGCTCATTTTGGCCGCGCAACAACGCAACCTAACCAAAGCCACCCCCGAACACGGCGTAGCGATCTTAAGCACGCACGCAGCTGAACAAAGTGCGAGATCCGCCGCTGTGGTGCTAGACACGCGGGATTTGTATGTCCCCCAAAAGGGCAAAATGCACGGCTGGCGGGAATATTGGCAGGTGCGCACCGACGAAGTTTTGCTATATGCCGCGGCCATTGCAATTGCGGCAGGCGGGCCGCTGCAGGCGGTGTTTGAGGGCGTGATTGAAGGCGATTACTCTGTTTTGCCGGACGTAAAGGGCCTGACGTATGAAGACCGCATGGGCTTGAATTGCCGTATCCACAACCAACCGGTGTTTTTCGGCAACCGCAACCTGCTGGAAAACCACGGCGTGACGGTATCGCTCACCGAAAAGGAGGAGCAGGCCTATCAACATAAAGGCCGCCGGATTTTATACCTTGCGGTAGAAAAACGCTTAACTGCTTTCTTTGTGGTGAGCTACGCGCCCGATGCCTCCCTGGGCGATGCATTGCGCCACATCGAACATGAAGACGCCGAAATATTGCTCTGCAACAGCGACCCTTGCGTGAGCGCCGAAAACCTGGCGGATTCCCTGCGGCTGGAGCACACAAGCGTAACGTTGCTGCGCAGCGCTGTAAGCGATGGCTACCGCAAGCAGATGGCCAGCCTCAACCAAAGCGACCCTGCCGGGGTTTACCACGTTGGCAATGCCCGGGCCTTTTTGCGGGCCGTGAGCGCGTGCATGAACCTGCGCGCGAGCATCAACCGGTTAAGGCTGTTTATGCTGGCGGGGAGCTTCACCACCAATGCGCTGTTGCTGGGCGTGGCGCTCACCGGGCAGCTGAGCAGCACACTGGTTGCGTTGGCGTTCATTGGTGTTAACGCCATTTTGGCCGCGTTTATGTATGCGGGGACAAGGCCTTAGGCTGTGTGGATTGTATTTTTTCTTGCCAAAGGGCTTGACAAATTCTAATAACATATGATATAATATAAAAACGGTTTGACGCGGGACATTTTGTACATTCAGAAGGATTCTGTGCGCGAACTGGCCCACCGCAGGTGTAATCATGGGAGAGTTCCCGAGCGGCCAAAGGGAGCAGACTGTAAATCTGCCGTCAGTGACTTCGATGGTTCGAATCCGTCCTCTCCCACCACCAGCTGCGCTGGAGGCAATCGCCTTCGGCGCTGTTTTTTATTTTATGGCAGCACAAAAGAATGCAGCGAAGCGACTTGCTCCCCGCAGGGGCGTTGGAGGCAATCACCTTCGGCGCTGTTTTTTATTTTATGGCAGCATAAAAGAATGCAGCGAAGCGACTTGCTCCCCGCAGCTGCGCTGGAGGCAATCGCCTTCGGCGTTGTTTTTTTATTTTATGGCAGCATAAAAGAATGCAGCGAAGCGACTTGCTCCCCGCAGGGGTTTATTGACGTGTTCCCCAGCCTTTGTGCCGCTTAAATAGCACTGCAAAAAGCCCAACGTATTTTACTGCCAAGCTGACGGTATACGTAAATATTATTAGTATCGGCGTGATAAAAAGCCAGTCAAAGATCCGGTTAATAATTAGCTTGAACATAGTTGGTGTTTTCTGAAACCAATATTTTCGCCGAAACGGAATGAGTGGACGTGAAAAAATATAAATTAGTGTGTTTGAATACATATTTAGCATTATGAATACGATGATAGTCGAAAGAAAATCAGATTGATATCTGAACGAAAAATAGCCTCCTGTAAGAAAAAGCAAGGGCATAAGAATGGCACTTATTAATACCTGCAGCAAATACAACGATTTTTTGAGACCGAGATTTACAATTGTGTGCGGAAGAGCGGCCCATGCGGCAATTTCCCAGCGCTTTCTCTGTTTCCATATTACTTTCAGTTTTTCTGGAACTTCTGTGTATGCGACAGCTTCCGGAACACAAACCACTCTGCCTTCCATCTGGCAATAAATTGCCATTCTGTTGTCGTCGCCCATGGCTGTTTTTTCATTTTCCAAATAATCATCCAAGTGAAAACAAATGATTTCGCTTCGATATAACGCGCAGGCCCCAGAAGTTGTAACAACAAAGCCCAGCACCTTTGAGGAGCTGCGCGAAACAGATATACTCATTCCATAATTCATTTCCTGCATTTTGGTCAAAATATTCGCGTCATAATTCAACGCAAGTATGGATGCCGTGCAGGCTTTTATTTCGCAATAGGACATTTCCCGCAACATATATTCCAACGCATCCGGGGCGAGAACCGAATCGGAGTCGACGGTCAACAAAAACGGGTATTCTTCTGGGTCCAGGTCGCGCAACACAGCTGCTTGAGCGCCACGCTTTCCGGCGTTGGCCTGTGTGATGAGTTTCACTCTTGGATGGTGCTCGAATTCTGGCAGGTGAATCGGTATCTTGGAGCCGTCGTCCACAACGTAAATCAAGCCAACTTCCACCGTTTGGTTGAGAATGGAATGAATACAGTCGCGCAGGTTTTCCAGCGCTTCATTATATGATGGAATTACACAAATCACTTTGCCTTTGGCGATTGGGGTTTTCTCCCACCAGAGGTTGCGTAGTCTTTTGCTAAACACAAACACGATCATACCCAACATGTTTAGCGCATAGCCAAGAATCCAAAAAACCTGCAAAACAATATTACCTTCATGTCGACTAACATAAAGCAGGAAAACAAAACACAAAGCCAGGCAAATTAATATGATCAAAATGCCAGCGGATTTTTTAATTTTCAATTATCCTTCAACTGCCCTTCGCTGTGCTTGCGCTAGATTCTTTTTTCAATCACATAGTTGCTCTTGTTTTTGCGGATAAACAAAAGCACGACCACACTCACGAGTGAAGTGACCAACAGCGCCAGCCACGCGATTGGATTGCCGGCAACGTTTGTGCTGGGGATGAGGGAATTGTCATAAATCATCTCTTAATACCTCCAATGTTCGAACCATATGTTCAAGATTTCTTTGCATTAAATCCACTTGCCGTTCGCATTGTTCCTGCCAGAAAGCGCAGATTGCCGCGTAATTTGTGTGCGATTCATTCGGCCTAATCGATAGCTCGTAACGAAGCAGCGCAATTTCCTGGTCTTTTTGTTCCAGTTGCGCGAACAGCCCCACAAGGATTGCTTCATATTTTTTGGTTACTTCTAAAATATAATTGAGAACGCTTTCTTCGTCGCAGCCGCCGAACAATTTCTTTTTCAGCTTCATGCCGCGCAAATATTGCGCAATTTCCTGTATTTCAGGCAAATTTCTAATTTGGTTGATGTCTGTGTATTCAGCGCCGCGCGCAACAGGCTGCTGCTGAATGGGTGCGTGGTATGTATTGTATTCGTTTGGTTGCGCAGCGTAGTAATAAGGGTCGGGTTGGCCCGGCATCGCGGCGCCATAGGGGGATTGCGCTCCATACATGTCCCACATCATTTTTTCCTGCCTTATCTTCGACGACCTTCAAATGTGTCTTCATAGTATATTATACCTAAAAAATACAAATCCGTCAAGCAGGAAAATCCGAAATACAACTGTTTCTGTCAAATTTCGGCAATGGTTCCATATGCAGGAAATTATCAAATGATACGTATGACAAATTCTGGTTTCGTTTTAAGCGATTGCGTAATGCACGGGATTGGTTTTGCGTGGACATAGCTATTTCGTTTGGGATTAATCACAGCCTTGGCGGATCTTTTGCTGTCATGCGTTGTTATCCTCCTTGCTTTGCGTCAGCAAAGCTATCGCCACCCTTTTTGCTCCACAGCGCCAGCGGCAACAGCACCGGCAGGCTGGTAAACATGCCATAGATATAACGAAATTCCGCGTGCACCGGCGAAGCCAGGCAAGTCAGCCACAACAAAAACACAGGCGCGAATATAAGCAATTCTCTTCGCCGCTTTTTTAGCAGCATGAGTACCGTTGCAATTAACAAAAGCCAGAAGTGAAAGCCTATGCTATAAAACATCGAAATCCCCGGCACTTGCCGCATGTTCCCCAGGCGAATTTCATGGAAAAATTCATGCAGTCTTGGCAGCGGAGTGCGGTGCTCCAACGCAAGTTCGTGATGATGCAGGCCTTGCGTACCCACTGTCCAGTGGGCTACTTCCGGGTACCAGTACCCAAAGTTGTTGCTCAAAAACGCGTTTACATACTCCATGCTGTGTTGCGGGAACATCCTAAACCAAAAGCACAGGAACTCGGTTTGGTTTTCGCCAAACCATTCCATGCAAAAGTTGTCTTTCACCGGGTCGGAGAGCCGTGGGTTGTATAGATTGCCGATGTGATACTCCACATCAGGGAACATGGCGTGGAACACCGCTTGATCTTCCTCGCTCAGATCCTCCCAGTGGTGCCGCGCAACGCGCGCCAGCTGCTGCAATGGAATTGACATCGCTTCAGCGGCCGAGCCTCGTTGCGCATTTAAAAGGCTGAACACCGGGCCTCTGTACATTGTAAATACAATCGCGCAAATCCCCGCCGCAACCAACATTTGCCGCCTGAGTGGTTTGAGGAAAATCAGCAGCAGCGGAAACACCAGCAGCAACACGTAGAGACCGTTGTTGCGCAAAAGCATCACGCCCACCAGGCTTCCCAGGAACCAGGCCCAGTTGCCTGCTTTTTTGAAAAACGCTTCTCGTTGCCTGATGATTTCTGCCAAGGCCATGGTGAGCAAAAGCATCATAACCGCAAAGGGCTGGTCCTTCCAGTGCGTTACGCTGTAATAGCCGTTGATTGGGAACAGCGCAAACCAGGCAAGCGCCGCAATTGGCACCAGCCGATGAAATTGCCGCCGCGCCAAAAATTGCACCGCAAAGGCAAAGGCGGCGGACATATAAAGCATCTGAAAGATGGACAAAAGGGCAACTCCGCCTTGAAGTGAGCCAAAAATCGCATTCCCCAAGTGGATAAAAACAGACATCATTAAGGTGTGGATGATTGGGTGATGGTTGTTCCAGGGCGACATACCGAGTATCTGCCGAATTTGCATGTTGGTGTCGAATGTGACCACGCCGGGGTATTGCAGCAGAAAATATGGCACCCAGCACAGGAAGATGATGGCCCATATGATAAAAAAGCTACGTTTGCCATTGAAAGCCCAAAAGCCTTCGAAGAGCTTGATTTTTGGGTTTCTATTCATGAAATAATGGAACAAAATCGCTAACACCGCGCCAAATAGCACCAGAAGACCTAAAAACTGCATAAATGCCGTGCGCAGCATTTGTGTTTGAAACACGCCGTCATAATCAAAAACCAGCGAAGTGATGTTGTTGTGCCGCTCCAAAGCGCGCCCCAGGAGCAAAAACAAAGAAAACAACGCCCCAAGCGAAGCTGAAGCAATTTTGATTCGCCTGTCCTGTACGCGCAGCCCGCGCCGCAGCAGAAAAAAAGCGCCTGCAAATACGACAACATATAACACGCTGTTGCTGCTGTAATGCGTTGCGGCATTCCACAAAGTGAACGCACGGCCAAAGGCCCAGCTCACCAGCCACGAAAGCGCCAGGCAAAACACCGTGAAACCATGTTTGGTTAGTTGCTCTTCGTGTTGCGTGTATTTTCTTTTCAAAGCGTCAAGCATAATGTGACTCCTTTTTGCGCAGGAGCAACCGCTTCTTCTCGTTGCAGGCGGCAACCAGTTTACTCTCATACTCTTGCCGACTCTTCTGCGCAACAGTGTCTAAAATCATACCGGAGCAAAGAGAAAGAATCGCCGTCAGCACCATGAACCCACAAACAATTAACGTGGGAAAGCGCTCAACTTCGCCGGTTTGCAAAAATGGAATCAGCACAAGCGGCACAAATACGCCAATTGACACCAGCACCAGCGCCACCGCAACCAAAGAAAAAAATGCAAGCGGCTTGTAGTACCGATACAACATGAAAATTGTGCGCAACACCTTGAAGCCATCGCGGAATGTGTTGAGCTTCGATTCGCTGCCTTCGGGGCGGTCGCGGTAGTCAATCACGATATTTTCCAAGCGAAGGTTTTTGTCGCCAGCGAAAATGGTCATCTCGGTTTCAATTTCAAAGCCTGTGGAGAGCACGGGAAACGTCTTGACAAACTCATAGCTAAACGCGCGGTAGCCGGTCATAATATCCTTAACATTGCTCTTGAAGAAAAAGTTGATCACAGACCGGGTCATCACATTGCCCGCATTATGGAATGGACGCTTGTTCTCTGTGAAATAACTGGACGACAGGCGGTCGCCGACCACCATGTCCGCGTTGCGCTCCAATACAGCCTGCGCCATCTGCGCAATATGTTCCGCCGGATAGGTGTCATCGCCGTCGAGCATAATATAGCACTGTGCGTCAATCTCACGGAACATGCGGCGCACCACGTTTCCCTTGCCCTGCTGGTATTCGTGCCGCACAACAGCGCCCGCTTGCGCCGCGATCTCCACGCTGCCATCTGAGCTATTGTTATCATAGACATAAATCGTGGTTTGATATTGGCTCGTCGCCATTTTGCAATCTTCCACCACTTTATGGATGGTTTGCGCTTCGTTATAGCAAGGAATTAGCACTGCTACCTGGTCCATGTGAAATCCTCCTTGTCATTTCGCGAATACTAATATTTGCCTACAGTATAGCACAAAATTCCACAGAATTCAATGGTTTGCTAAACAAAAATACCCCGCTAGAATTTAATCTGCGGGGCAACTATGCTTTAGAACTTTTAAAGTGATGGTAGAGGTGCTCGTTTGTCGCATGCTTATTCTCATGAAAATACCTTCTTTCTGCGTTCAGTGTATGCAGAAAGGTAAATTTTCAGCACCATTTTACCCCTCTAGACTGGGCGAAAAGTGGCAAATAATCTAGTCGGGTGGTTGTCCTGTACAAGCTGTTTTTGAGAGCAGACAAACAGGGCAGAAAAAAGGACAAGCCCTTGATGTACAAGGACTTGTCTGCTTGTTTGGTGCGGATAAGAGGACTTGAACCTCCACCGAGTTGCCCCGACTAGAACCTGAATCTAGCGCGTCTGCCAGTTCCGCCATATCCGCGAGTGCTTATTTTTTGCTATAGTTTGTTTTTCGTTGGTCGCGTATCGCATACGCTTTCCTCCTCAAAACTTCCTCTAACAAAAAATGATAACAATGCTCCCAAAACGAGCAAAACAATTCTACCACAAAGCGGTGGGCTTGTCAAGCCCTTTTTTGATTTTCTCGGTAAATTGTGTTGACTTGAATGAACGAGTGTGCTACAATGAACCGGAGATTAAAAACAGGAGATTTGTGTTATGACAGCAGAAAAAATTGTTGTTGGCAGCGGCACGGAATTTCCGCTCAACGGCTTGCTAACAATTCCGCAAGAAGGCCATGCGCCTTACCCGGCGGTTGTGTTTGTGCATGGCTCCGGGTCGTCGGATATGGACTCGAAAGTCTACGAAGTCCGGCCATTCAAAGATTTCGCCGAGGGGTTGGCGAAGCTGGGCATTGCAAGCATTCGCTATGACAAACGCACATTTACGCATGGAAAAAAGATGGTAAAGGCGTTGGGCGGCAGCCTCACGGTTTGGGAAGAAAGCATTGAAGATGCAATTTTGGCCGCGACCATGTTGCGAAGTGACCCTCGCATTGATTCAAATAAAGTTTTTATTGTAGGGCTTAGCTTAGGCGGCCATTTGGCGCCGCGCATTGACGCGGAAGGCGGCAACTTTGCCGGGCTAATTATTTTGGCAGGCACACCGCGCAGGCTGGAAGATGTGATGAAAGCACAAATGGCAGAGCAGCTGTCTAAACTACGCGGCCCACTGAAGTGGGTGGGCAAAAAGCAAAGCGCAAAACTGTTGCCAAAATTTGAGGGCATTTATGACATGAGCGACGAAGAAGCGAAAAAAACACCCTTTTTTAACAAGCATAATATGATGTTTTATTTGAAAGACATGGGCAAAAAGCGTGTGAGTGAATACTTGGAGACGAACAAAAAACCTGTTTTGATAATGCAGGGCGATAGCGATTTTCATGTTTCGGTAGAAGAAGATTTTAATGAATATAAGCGCATATTGCAAAATCACGCAGATGCAACATTCAAGCTCTACCCCGGGTTGAACCACGTGTTTATGCCAATGGTGACCGGTAACATTAGCAAAGTAAAAAAAGAATATTCAAAGCCGCAAAACGTTGCGCAAGAAGTGATAGACGACATAGCACAGTGGCTTCACAATAATTAGGAGGATTATAAATATGACCAAAGAATTGTATGGCACCATGCCCGATGGCCGCGACGTGGAGGCTTATGTGTTGAGCAACGACCAGATTTCGGTGAAGTTTCTCACGTTCGGGGCGGCCATGGACGAACTTTGGATGCCTGACAAACACGGCAACCGGGCGAATATCTTAATCGGTCACCCGCATTTGGAAGACCGCATTGCCAACAACACCTGCCGGGGCGAAATCTGCGGACGGGTGTGCAACCGCATCAGCGGAGCGAAATTTGTGCTCAATGGTGTGGAGCACAAGCTCATGCCGAAATCAGCGGACGAGCAGTTCACACTGCACGGCGCGATGGAATTCAACACCGCTTTATGGGAGGCAAAGCCTGCCAGCGACAACGCAATTGCATTCACTTACACCAGCCCGGGCGGCATGCACGGTTTTCCCGGGAAACTGGACACCTGCGTGCGTTATACGCTTAACGACAACGCGCTGCTGATTGAATTTGAGGCAACGACAGACGCTGACACCGTGGTGAACCTGACCAACCACGCGTATTTCAACCTGGCAGGTGCGAGTTCCGGGGAGATATTTGACCAGTTGCTGCGCATTGACGCCGAGTATTATCTGCCGCTCAACGAGGACCTCTGCCCCACGGGCGAGCTTGTCCCGGTGGCGGGCACGCGCTTTGACTTTCGCGAGCTGCGGCCCATTGGAGAAGTGTATGACGTAAATTTCTGCAACCCCGGCGCGGTTGAAGCCTGCGACCCCGTTTCGGGCCGCCGCATGACGGTGGAAACAGATTTGCCAGGCGTGCAACTCTACACCGGCGAGTGCCTGTGTGAGCCATTCACCGGCTTTTGCCTTGAAACACAGCTTTGGCCCGATGCACCCAACCAGCCGGGCTTTCCGTCGGTTGTGTTGAAAGCAGGAGAGACCTGGCGAAGTTGGACGAGGCTTGGGTTTGGTGTGGTGGGGTAACATGACTTTGCAACAAATAAAATGGAGGTATGCATCATGTCGGAAAGAAAATCAACTACTTGGGAGAAAGCGCATGTCATTGCGATTATTGTAGCTGCATTGATAGGTGCGATACCTGGATTTTTTAGCGGACGAGTAATCGTTAATATCAATAACGATCAGCAATTACAAGCGGAGTTCGACCGTGGCTTTGCCGCAGGTGTGGATTCAGTTGAAGATTCCTACATCCCTGCGCAAGCCGAACAGACCGAACGCCCAGCTGCGCCAACGACAACCGCAACAACGCAAGCCCCGCGTGGGCGGGTTTCGTTGAATGAAGCAGCGCCGCTTTTTGACAGAGTCGGTTGGTACCCTCAGGTTCAGCACAGAGATTCGGTCGCAATGGGTGGGGAAACATTCAGAGATGTTTTAGTTTTAGGAAGAACTGGTTCCGGACATACATTTACCCCTGCATCGTTGCACAATCTTGGTAGACAGTATAGTGTATTGTCGGGGTATGTTGGACGAGTAGACGGCACGTCTCTTCGACATGCAACGATTATTTTTCGTGGCGATGGGGTGCTTCTTGACTATATTGAATTCTATGCCACTAATATGCCTGATTCTTTTGCGGTGAACGTTGAAGGAGTACAGCAACTTCGCATTGAACTAGAGATAGGCGGGGGTAGTAGCGCCTCAACTCCTCTATATGCAATCCAAGCTTTTCTCGAATGAAAGGAATAACTATGAAACAACAACCGAGAATTTATACCTTCACATACTAACGGGGGATGACGCCGAGAAATCGCCGGTGAAGTCAGATGACGCCTACCGCTGGATGGTGTTTGAATGGAAGCGCCATACATTGCTCAGTGGAAAAGCTGAGAATAGTTCGGATAAGGAGATGCGACACGCTCCTTTGAAGCAGGAAGCGGAAGTATTCGCCGCCTCAA
>Ga0131853_10008377_pt1 | contig 18850 bp, 17 predicted proteins | sample TergutLab28metaG_FD_92764 | JGI IMG/M metagenome (GOLD analysis project Ga0131853, IMG submission 92764) | Labiotermes labralis P1 segment gut microbial communities from Petit-Saut dam, French Guiana - Lab288 P1 (version 2) (version 2) | ecosystem: Host-associated > Arthropoda: Insects >...
GACAGCCCGCGGGCCGCTTCCGCCCCGCTGGGCAGCCGGCCGTCGTCCGGGACCGGGCGCCATCCCCTGGCCGCCGTGCGAGCCAGCGCTTCGGCCTGCCGCTCGGCGGGCCAGCCTAGGCTCGCCATGGGACGGCCGAGGCGCTCCAGCAGCAAGGCCTGGCGCGGTATGTCGTATCGGATCAGCCGGACGTACGGGTCACCGTCGGCCAGTTGGAGGGCGGCCAGCTGCCGCTCGAAAGGGGTGAACCCGTCGATTCCCTGCGGGACTGTCACCTTGAGGACGGCAGGCGTGCCGTCGTGCGTCTCGGCCTCGGCGACATAGGCGGCATTGCCGCCCTCCAGGCTGGTACCGAGGGTGATCCGCCAATCAGTTTCCAGGGTCGCGAGCAGGCCGGGCAAGGCCGCCAGCCATGTCTCCCCGGCCTTCCCCAGCGCCCGCGCCGACAGCGCGAGACGCTCGGGGATGGTGATGGCGGACACAGTCCCGGGCTGGCGCGGAGAAAAGCCATCACGGCGTGGCTGGAATCGCTGCGAGTGGGACATCGCTCTCCTGAGCCGGCAGGACGAGCCGACAGCACAGGGAACACGTGAGTGCCTGCCGGCAGGACACTGATCCGGCGGTACGCCCTGGCACTGCCCCCAGCAGGAACAGTCGATAGGGCCGTAGTTACGGCTACCGCGGTACCGCCGCTAAGCGGCGGCCCGGATGCGCGTGGCAGCGAAGCAACTCATGCCGCCACAATAGTCGGCAGGCCCGCGCAGGAAGTGGCTACCAGCCGCGTTCGCGCCATTCGGCCAGGTGCGGGCGTTCAGCGGCGAGGGTGGTGTCGGAGCCGTGGCCCGGGTAGACCCAGGTGTTGTCCGGGAGCCGTCCGAAGAGCTTGTCGTGGACGCCGTCGAACAGCGTCCGGAACCGCTCCGCGTCCTGCTGCGTGTTGCCGACGCCGCCGGGGAACACGGTGGGGTCTTAAAGGTGAATACCCTGTCTCCACGGAAACGGGGCTGAGGTGTCAGCGGCTATGGCGGGCCAGTTCGTGCTCGCCGGGAATGAGTTCCAGCGCTTTGGTGTGCCTCGGGGCAACCTGCCGGAAGTGCCGGTGGTCGAGGGTCGCCACCCTGGTGACGTCCAGTCGCTCAGCGACGGCGATGACGGAGGCATCGGCTGCGCCGAGGGGGAATTTGCCGTACTGGATGACGAGGTCTGCCATCCGGGCGTAGTCAGCAGGGGTGAGCGACTCGACCTGGAGCTCTCCTGCGGCGAGAGAACGCAGGAATCCGGCCTCGGCATGGGGTCCGATCCGGGACAGCATGAAGCACACTTCGGTGACGATGGTGGCTGGCACGATCAGCGGTCCGGCTTCACCGCCGAGCGCGGTCATGCAAGCAGCGTGCTCGCTGTCCTCCCGGTTGGCGGCGGGCGGCCAGCAGCGGGCCGGTGTCGCAGATAATCAAGCACGGCCACCGAGTTCACGCCACAGCACGTCCTGCGATGTCGATGCGAAATCAGGTCCCGCCTGCACAGTTCCCGCGAACGACAGCCGGTGCCCGGTGCCTCCTGGCTCAGGCGCTCCCTCGGCATCGTCGGCCGCATGGGAGTGACTGGAGACTAGGCGCAGCACCACCGGGCGAAGGTCCTGCTGCTCCTCCTCGCTCAGCAGTCCTACAAGGTCACGCAATGCCATGTGGTCGAAAGCTGCCGTCATGTGATTAAGGATACCCGTGGAAGGCAGGAGCGCCCCTGCCACCAGGAGACGTTACGGGCAGGCGGGCCAGCCGCCGTGCCTTCGGCGGCCGGAGCATCGGCGGAATCGAGGGGGCGCCACGGAGTCCCGTCCTCGATATCAACCTCGACCAGCGCATACTCGATATAGTCGTTCATCAGCCGTTCTAGCCGGGACGTGCTTGTCATAGCTGAGGCCGAGGTTCTCGCGGCTCCGGTGAACTTCGGTGGCGCCCTCGTCGGCGGCGTAGAGCACGTAGTCGCGCAGCGTCCGGGAGAATAGGAAGTTGGCCCCCAGTCTGGCGGCGCGTCCTTCGGGGGCAGCCTCGACACCGCCTTCACCGTGGCGGGCGCGGTCACTTTGCTCAGCGCGGCGTTCACTGCCCTGTTCCTGGCGCGCTCCAGATCAGTGGCGCCAGTTCCGCAAGAGGCGCCGTCAACGCTGTCGGTCAGGCGGTAGCGCCGTGCCGGTCGCCAGCCGCCTACGCCTACCAGCCGCGCTCGCGCCACTCGTTCAGGTGCGGCCGCTCCGCGCCGAGGGTCGTGTGCGACCCGTGCCCCGGGTAGACCCAGGTCGAGTCCGGCAGGCGACCGAACACCTTGTCGCGCACCCCCTCGAACAGCGTCTGGAACCGTGCCGCGTCCTTCTGCGTGTTACCGACACCCCCGGGGAACCCGGGCGGTTCTCAGGGGCGAATACCCAGTCCTTCGGTTGCCGCCACAGAGAGGATGCACAATTATCTTTGCACATGATATTGTGCATCTCATGACGCATGATCCCGCGCCGCTGGAGATCACCGATCTGGAGACGCTCAAGGCGCTGGCGCACCCCCGTCGGCAGCGGATACTGCAGCATCTCGGGCTGCACGGGCCGGCGACGTCCGCCGGCCTGGCCCGCGAACTCGGCCTGAACACCGGCGCCACGAGCTACCACCTGCGGGAGCTGGGCAAGCACGGCCTGGTGGAGGATGTCCCGGAGCTGGCCCGGGGCCGGGAGCGCTGGTGGCGGGCGCCGGTTCGCGACCTGCGCGTCCCGCCGCGATCGAGGCAGAGCGAGGAGATGCGGGCCGCGGTCGATGAGCTGGCCCGGCTGCAGCTCGCCGACGACCTGGAGCAGCTGGCCCGGTTCGCCGAGCACCGTGACGAGCTGGGCGAATGGGGGGACGCGCATCTCGACTCGCACGGCAGCATCCGCCTGACCAGAGCGGAGCTGCAGGAGTTCTTCGAGGAGTACATCCGCCTGCTCAACCGGTACAAGCGGCCGGACGAGCAGACCCCCGAAGGAGCGAGGACCGTCCTGACCCGGATGTTCACCCTGCCCGCGATGCCGATCGGAGAACCGGAATGAAACCAGCGCAGAGCATTTCCCGTGCCGTCCAAATGGAATCGGTCAGCAAGGTCTACGGGCGGGGCAGCCGTGCCGTGACCGCGCTGCGGCAGGTATCCGTGACCATCTCGTGCGGCAGCTTCACCGCGGTCATGGGGCCATCCGGGTCGGGCAAGAGCACGTTCCTGCAGTGCGCGGCCGGGCTGGACAGCCCGTCATCAGGGCGGGTCATCCTGGGCGGCACGGACCTGTCCGGCATGAACGAGGACCGGCTGGCGCGGCTGCGCCGGGAACGGGCCGGGTTCGTGTTCCAGTCCTACAACCTGATGCCGTCGCTGACCGTGACCGAGAACATCACGCTTCCGCTCCGCCTGGCCGGCAAGCGGGCGGACAGAACCTGGCTCCGCGAGGTCATCGCCCGGACCGGCCTCGCCGACCGGGTCCGGCACCGGCCGGCGCAACTGTCCGGCGGCCAGCAGCAGCGGGTGGCGATCGCCCGGGCGCTGGTCACCCGGCCGGACGTGATCTTCGCCGACGAGCCGACCGGGGCGCTCGATATCCGGACCGCCCGGGAGATCCTCGGACTGCTGCGGCAGGCGGCGGCGGAAGCGAACCAGGCCGTTGTCATGGTCACCCATGATCCGATGGCCGCCTCCTACGCGGACACCGTGGTCTTCCTCGCTGACGGCGAGATCGCCGGCACGGCGGCCGCGGCCTCGCAGGACCAGATCGCCGGGCGCATGGCACGGCTGGAGGCCGACCGCTGATGCTCTCCCTCACCCTGAGCACGCTGCGTTCCCGCAAGTCTGCGCTGTCCGGCGCCGTCATCGCGCTATTCCTCGCTGCAGCCATGACCGGAGCCTGCGGCATCCTGCTCCAGACCGGCCTGTCCGGAGCCATTCCCGCGCAGCGGTACGCGGGGACCCCGGTGATCGTCGCCGCCGACCAGAGCGCGCACCGGACCGAACTGGACAAGGGCGAGGCGAAGGTCAAATCCAAGCCGCTGGCGGACCATGCCTGGATTCCCGCCGTCATCGGCAGCCGACTGCGGTCCCTGCCCGGCGTGCGCGCCGTCGTCCCGGAACTCCAGTTCCCCGCCTACGTCGTGACGGACGGACGGCCGGTTCCCGGCCCCGGCGGGGCGCCGTCGCTCGGACATGCCTGGACCTCCGCGGTGCTCACTCCCTTCACCCTGAGTTCCGGAACAGCCCCGAGGGCACCGGGCGACGTGGTCATCGACGCCGGACTCGCGCGCCGCCTCGGCCTGGCCGTCGGCTCGGAGGTGCCCATCGAGACCGCCGGCCTCCCGACCGTCTACCGCGTGTCCGGCGTTACCGCCCAGGCGCTGAGCGGCCAGTCCGCGATCTTCTTCTTCCCCGGCCAGGCGCAGCGGCTGGCCGGGCACCAGAGCGAGGTCGCGGCCATCGGCCTCTTGTCACGCGCCGGGGTCTCGGCGCCGGCCCTGGCCGCCGAGGCCCGGGCAGCGCTCGCCGGCACCGGCGCCGTCGTCTACACCGGCGATCAGCGCGGCCCCTTGGAGTATCCCGGAGCCGCCAGCGCCCGGGCCACACTGGTCAGCATGGCCGGCGCCATCGGCGGGACCGCCCTGCTGATCGCGATCGGCGTGGTCGCCGGCACGTTCGCGCTGTCGGTCCGGCAGCGGTACCGCGAAATCGCACTGCTGCGCGCCGTGGCGGCGACCCCGCGGCAGGCACGGAGAATGCTGAGCCGCGAGGCCCTGATCGCGGGCTTGCTGGCGGGCACCGCCGGATCGGCGGCCAGCCCCGCCCTGGCGTCCTGGCTGCGGGAGCGGTTCGTGGCGGCCGGCGTGATCCCGGGCGTCCTGCACCTGTCCGTCAGCCCGTACCCGATGCTGATCGCCGTCGCGGCTACCCTGGCCGCCGCGCAGATCGCGGCCTGGATGACCGGGGGCGCCATCATCCGGATCCGCCCGGCGCAGGCGCTGACCGAGTCGGCCATGGAACCGCCGGCCGCCAGCGCGGCCCGGATGCTCGCCGGCGGCGGCCTGCTCGCCGCCGCGATCATTCTCACGGTCGTCCTGAGCGGGCTCACGACGCAAGCGGCGGCCACCCCCGTCGTCTTGCTCACCGCCCTGATGTGGGTCGCGGCCACGGCGCTGCTCGGCCCGGTCATCGTCGCCGTGGCCGGGAGAGGACTCGGCGCCCCGTTCGGCGCGGTCTCGCGCGCCTCCGGCTACCTTGCCGCCGCCAGCCTGCGGGCCGGCACCCGCCGGTACGCCTCCGCCGTCCTGCCGGTCGCGTTGATGGTGACGATGACCTGCGTGACCCTATTCTCCCAGAGCACCGTCGGCAACACCGCGCTTGCCCAGACCCGGGCCGCGACACTGGCCGAGTATGTGATGACCGCCCCCGCGCCCGGAATCCCGTCGGCCGCGGCGGCGAACCTCGCCGCCGTACCCGGGGTCGCCGGAGTTACCGAGGTGATTCACTCCAGCGCCCTCGGCATGACACTGGCCAAGTACACGGTGACCGGGGTGACTCCGCAGAACCTGAGCCCGACGCTTGACGTCGGCTTGCGTTCCGGAACCATGAACAGCCTGGGCGGCGACACGGTCGCGGCAAGCGGCAGCACCGGCTTGCGACTCGGCGAGACGCTGTGGGTATACCTGGGCGACGGCACGCCCGTGTCGCTCCGGGTCGCGGCGACCTACAGCCGCGGGCTCGGCCTGGGCGACCTGATCATGCCGTTCAGCCTGGTCGCCGCGCACGCCGACGTCCCGCTCGCCAGCGAGGTACTCGTCCGGGCCTCGCCTGGAGCCGGAGACCTGCGCTCCGCGCTGACCGCGCACATCGGCGGCATCCCGGGCGCGCGGCTGCTCGGCGGCAGCGGAATCCCGGCGTGGCAGGCGGCACAGCAGCAGTCGAACGATGACATCCAGTACCTCGCGATGGGCCTCATCATCGCCTTCACGCTCATCGCCGCCGCTAACACGCTCATCATGGCGATACTAGACCGGCGCCGTGAGTTCGCCCTGCTGCGCATGATCGGCGCCACCCGGTCGCAGGTCCGGCGGCTGGCCCGGTGGGAATCGCTCGCGGTCACCCTCATCGCGGCCGCCGCGTCCACCGTCATCAGCCTCCTCACGCTCAGCGCATTCGCCCATGGGACGACCGGATCATGGACACCGTCCGTCCCCGTGATGTCCTATCTCGCGGTCATCGCCTGCGCGGCAGCGGTCACCTTCCTCGCCACCGAGACGGCCGCCAGGTCCGCCCTCCGGGCCGCGCCGTGTTAGCCGACCAGCAGGAGGACGGTCCCGGCCAGCATCTGGACCGCGTAAATCCCCGTAACTGCGATGGTTACCAGCCCCGTTCGCGCCACTCGTTCAGGTGCGGCCGCTCCGCGCCGAGCGTGGTGTCCGACCCGTGCCCCGGGTACACCCAGGTCGAGTCCGGCAGCCGCCCGAACACCTTGTCGCGCACCCCCTCGAACAGCGTCTGGAACCGTGCCGCGTCCTTCTGCGTGTTGCCGACGCCCCCGGGGAACAGGCAGTCCCCGGTAAACACGTGCGGGTCGCCGCCCGAGCGGTAGGTGAGGGCGATGCTTCCCGGCGTGTGGCCGACCAGGTGCGTGACTTCCAGGGACACGTTCCCGAACTCGACGGTCCCGCCGTCCTCGACGAGTTCGTCCGTCGCCACGGGGATGCCGGGCGCGTCCTTGGGGTGCGCCACGGTGACCGCGCCGGTCGCCTTCTTCACCTCGGCCAGGGCCTGCCAGTGGTCCCCGTGCTGATGGGTGGTGACGATCTTGGCCACGGGCGTGTCGCCGATCATCTGCAGCAGCCGGTCAGGCTCCGCGGCCGCGTCGATCAGCAGTGCCTGCCCGGTGGCCTGGCACCGCAGCAGGTAGGAGTTGTTGTTGAAGTCGCCGACCGCGATCTTGGTCAGCGTGACCCCGTCCAGTTCGCGGGTGTCCGCCGGCCCGCCGACCTCTACGTCTCCGGTGTACGTCATACCGCCAACCTATCCCGCCTGCTGGCGGTAGTCCTCCAGCGCGGGGGCGGTCGTGGTGGCAAGGAACTCGGTGATCCGGTAGGCGGCCACGTCCCGGGTGACGAACGGGTCGGTGGCGGCGAGGGCCTCGACCTCGGCGCGGGTGCCGCCCGCGGCGATGATCACGCCGCCGTCGCCGGAGACCTTGCGGCCCGACGCGATGAAGGCGCCCGCGTCGAACTGCTGCTTGATCCAGGTCATGTGGTCGGCCCGAACCCCGTCGGCCCGGTCCGGATTGGTGTAGGTCAGATCAAGAATGAACACGTCGGCCAGGTTAGCCCAGCGATCCCGGGAAGAAATCGCGGGCCGAGCCGATGATGTCCTCCAGGGGCGGCCACCAGGGCCCGTGCCGCAGCGAGGACAGGGCGGTCAGGATGGCGGCGGCCCGTTCGGCGGGCTCGGCCGCCGCGACGGCGGCGACCCGGTGCGGGCGGACGGAGCGCAGCGGTCCGAGGCGGAAGTCCGGCCGCCGCTCGTCGGGGGACGCCTCGTCGGCGGCGATCAGGTAGTAGTCCGGAAGCTCGAACCGGTTCGAGCGCCAGGCGGCCAGGGCCTCGCCCGCCCGCAGTTCGAACTCGGTGGTGCCGCGGGGCTCGGCGCCGATCTCCCACATCGCCTCCCACTCGGCCGCCACCGCCTGGAGCGGGTCGGCGGCGACGAGCACGTAGGGGGAGGAGATTCCTGCGGCCCGGCGCAGCGCCCCGGCGGCGGCCTCGAGGCCCTCGCCGTCGTCGGGATCCGGGCGCAGCAGCGCCACGTTCATCGAGTTCCCGACCGCGTGCAGCAGGCCCTCGGTGAGCTTTCCCGTCAGGACGACCACGGTAGCCGGATTGCGCCTCACCGGCCCGATGATAGCGGGGGACGGCCCGGCGGCCGGGCAGGAGCCGCCATCCGTTCGGGATCAAAGGATCTTCTGGAGTGATCGGGGTTGCCCTATTTGCGGGCCGCACCTGTATTTGATCATGGGTTACGGAGCATGATGGGCCTATGTTCTTCGTGACCAGGCGGGCCACGCGGGGGCGGCGAGGGAAATCGCTGATCCTGTCCGGGCTCGGCATCTTCCTCATCGGCCTCGTGATCACGGTCGGGTCGCTCGGGTTCGCGGACAGCCGGGGCGGCGGGCACTACATCATCAGCTACGGGCCGATGATCGTCGGGGTCGTCGCCATGATCCGCGGCACCATCCAGGCGGTCGCGGACCGGCGGGCGGGGGTCTCCGGCGGACCCGCCCCGGGAGTCCCGCCGTACGGGCAGCCGGTCCCGCCCGGCCAGGGCCCGCAGCCGTACTACGGCCAGGGTCCGCAGCCGTACTACGGCCAGGGCCAGCCGCCCCAGGACGGCCAGCCCCAGCCCGGCCAGCAGCCGTCCTACGACCAGCCGGGATACGGGCTTCCGAGGAATCCCGGAGGGCCGCAGGGCCCGGAGCAGCAGCCCGGCGCGTAGCGCTCGGAGTGTTGCAGACGGATCGGTGCCGTAGTCTGGACCTGTCATGGCCCGGGGGAACGGCGAGGGGCCAGGGCATAACGCTCCTCCCTGTGACGCTGTTCCCTCCGTGGCTTCTTCCGGTTGTCCAGCCGGAATGCCGTACATCTTCGCTACGATGCGATACGTAGGGTCGATCCGTTAGAACAACCTCACGAAGAGAGCGCGCAGTGGCTGACCGGCTAGTCGTTCGCGGCGCACGCGAGCACAACCTCAAGGACATCTCGCTCGACCTCCCGCGTGACGCGATGATCGTGTTCACCGGGCTGTCGGGGTCCGGGAAGTCCAGCCTGGCGTTCGACACGATCTTCGCCGAGGGCCAGCGCCGGTACGTCGAGTCGCTGTCCGCGTACGCCCGGCAGTTCCTGGGCCAGATGGACAAGCCGGACGTCGACTTCATCGACGGACTGTCCCCGGCCGTCTCCATCGACCAGAAGGCGGCCAGCCGCAACCCCCGGTCGACCGTCGGCACCATCACCGAGGTCTACGACTACCTGCGCCTGCTGTACGCCCGGATCGGCAAGCCGCACTGCCCGCTGTGCGGGCGGCCCATCGCCCGCCAGACCCCGCAGCAGATCGTCGACCGCGTCCTGGAACTTCAGGAGGGGACCCGGTTCCAGGTCCTCGCCCCCGTCGTCCGCGGCCGCAAGGGCGAGTACACCGACCTGCTCAAGGACCTGCAGGCCAAGGGCTACTCCCGGGCCCGGGTCGACGGCACCGTCATCCGCCTCGACGAGGCGACGAACTCGGTCCTGCCGGCCCTGAAGAAGTACGAGAAGCACGACATCGAGGTGATCGTCGACCGCCTCGCCGTGAAGGACTCGGCCCGAAGGCGCCTGACCGACTCGGTCGAGACCGCCCTCGGCCTCGCGGGCGGCGTCATCATCCTCGACTTCGTCGACCTTCCCGCCGGCGACCCGCAGCGCGAGCGAATGTACTCCGAGCACCTCGCCTGCCTGTATGACGACATCAGCTTCGACGAGCTCGAACCGAGAAGCTTCTCGTTCAACTCGCCGTGGGGCGCCTGCCCGGACTGCACCGGCCTCGGCACCCGCATGGAGGTCGACCCCGAACTGGTCGTCCCCGACCCGTCGAAGTCCCTGTCCGAGGGCGCGATCGCGCCGTGGGCGGGCGGCCACGTCTCCGACTACTTCGACCGCATGGTCGAGGCCGTGTCGGAGACGATCGGGTTCCGGATGGACACCCCGTGGGAACGGCTGCCGGCGCGGGCGAAGAAGGCGCTGCTCAACGGGGCCGACACCCAGGTCCACATCCAGTACAAGAACCGCTACGGCCGCCAGCGCTCGTACTACACCAACTTCGAGGGCGCGATCAGCTGGGTCGAGCGCCGCCACGCCGAGGCCGAGTCCGACTCCACCCGGGACAAGTTCGCCGGCTACATGCGCGAGGTGCCGTGCCCGTCCTGCAAGGGCGCCCGCCTCAAGCCGGTCTCCCTCGCGGTCAAGGTGAACGACCTGTCGATCTCCGACCTGTGCGCCCTGCCGATCAGCGACCTGGCCAAGCTGTTCCTCGGCCTCGACCTCAGCGACCGCGACGCGCAGATCGCCCGGCTGATCCTCAAAGAGGTCAACGCCCGGCTCGGCTTCCTCCTCGACGTCGGCCTGGACTATCTCAGCCTGGACCGCGCGGCCGGGACCCTGGCCGGCGGGGAGGCCCAGCGGATCCGCCTGGCCACCCAGATCGGGTCCGGTCTCGTCGGCGTCCTGTACGTGCTGGACGAGCCGTCGATCGGCCTGCATCAGCGGGACAACCACCGGCTGCTGGAAACCCTGCTCCGGCTGAAGACCCTCGGCAACACGCTCATCGTCGTCGAGCACGACGAGGACACGATCCGGGCCGCCGACTGGGTCGTCGACATCGGCCCCCGGGCCGGCGAGCACGGCGGCCACGTCGTCGTCTCCGGCAGCGTCGAGGAACTGGTCGCCAGCGAGGAGTCGCTCACCGGTGCCTACCTGTCCGGGCGCAAGGCCATCGAGGTCCCGGCGGAACGCCGCACGCCGGACCGGAAGCGGCAGGTCACGGTCAAGGGCGCCGCCGAGCATAACCTCCAGGGCGTGGACGTGACCTTCCCCCTGGGCTGCTTCGTCGCCGTCACCGGCGTGTCCGGCTCCGGCAAGTCCACGCTGGTCAACGACATCCTGTACCGGGCCCTGGCCAGGGAACTGCACGGCGCGCGGACCGTCCCGGGCAAGCACCGGACCGTCACCGGCATGGACCAGCTGGACAAGGTGGTCCACGTCGACCAGGGGCCGATCGGCCGGACTCCGCGGTCCAACCCGGCCACCTACACCGGGGTCTTCGACCACGTCCGCAAGCTGTTCGCGCAGACCACCGAGGCCAAGATCCGCGGCTACATGCCGGGCCGCTTCTCCTTCAACGTGAAGGGCGGCCGGTGCGAGGCCTGCTCCGGCGACGGCACGATCAAGATCGAGATGCAGTTCCTGCCCGACGTGTACGTGCCGTGCGAGGTGTGCCACGGGGCCCGGTACAACACGGACACGCTGCAGGTGCACTACAAGGGCAAGTCGATCGCCGAGGTCCTCGACATGCCGATCGAGGAGGCCGCGGAGTTCTTCGAGGCGGTCCCGGCCATCCACCGCCATCTGAAGACCCTGAACGAGGTCGGCCTCGGCTATGTGCGGCTGGGCCAGCCCGCGACCACGCTGTCCGGGGGAGAGGCCCAGCGGGTCAAGCTCGCCTCCGAGCTCCAGAGAAGGTCGACCGGCCGCACGATCTACGTGCTGGACGAGCCGACGACCGGCCTGCACTTCGAGGACATCCGCAAGCTCCTCGGCGTCCTGGGCCGCCTCGTCGCGGGCGGTAACACGGTGATCGTCATTGAGCACAACCTCGATGTGATCAAGTCCGCAGACTGGCTCATCGACATGGGACCGGAGGGCGGCTCCGGGGGCGGAAACGTCGTGGTCACCGGCTCTCCCGAACAAGTGGCCGCTCACGAGGCGAGCTATACCGGCCGGTTCCTGAAGGAACTTCTCGGGCAGGAGAGCCGTTTATATCCGCATATAGCAATGGCGGGCATGCGCGCCTGCCATAATTGGAGCGGATCAGTTGAAGGCCGGCAGGGGGTACGGGGTGGCAGGGGAGTTTCCGTCCGGATGGGCGGGACGGAAGCTTGCTGAGCTCTCGCCCGGGACCCTGATCGGCGGGTACCGGATCGAGGAGCGGATCGGGGCCGGGGGCATGGCCACCGTGTTCCGGGCCCGGGACGAGTCGCTCGGCCGTCCCGTGGCGCTGAAGGTCCTCCAGTCCGCCCTGGTCGATGACAAGGAATTCCGGGAGCGGTTCTTCCGCGAGTCCCGGGCGGCGTCAGCCGTCGACCACCCCAACATCATTCCCGTCCACGCGGCGGGGGAGGACTCGGGGGTCCTGTACCTGGCGATGCGGTACGTCGCCGGGGGCGACCTGCACTCGGTGGTCGAGCGGGAAGGGGCGCTGCCCTCGGACCGGGTCCTGTCCCTCCTGACGCCGGTCGCGTCCGCGCTCGACGCGGCCCACGGCGCGGGCATCGTCCACCGGGACGTCAAGCCCGCCAACATCCTCATCGACCACAGCCCCGGCCGCCCGGACCACCCGTACCTGTCGGACTTCGGCCTCGCCAAGGGATCGGCGGCCCACACCCTGACCAACACGGGCGAGTTCGTGGGGACCGCCGGGTTCGCCTCGCCCGAGCAGCTGTCCGGCCGCCCCGTCACCGCCCAGACCGACCAGTACGCGCTCGCCTGCGTCGCCTACACGGTCCTGACCGCGTCGCTGCCGTTCCGGCACGGCGACCCCGAAGCGGCGCTGTGGGCGCAGATGTCCAGCCCGCCGCCCCGCGTCACCGACCGGCGGACGGACCTGTTCCCGGCGGTGGACGACGTCATCGCCCGGGCCCTGTCCAAGGACCCGTCCGAGCGGTACGCCTCCTGCGGCGAGTTCGCCAGCGAACTGCGCCAGGCCCTCGTCGCGCCCGCCGGAGGCGGCCGGCTGCCGACGAAACAGCCGACCCGGCTCCCCGGGCGGTTCTCCCACCAGGCGGACCAGAACGAGCCGACAGAACCGCCGGAAGCGCCGCGGCACCCGGGACTGCCCTCCGACATCGCCCGCCCGCCGACCCTCACCACGCGGCCGGCGCCACCGCCGACGAGCCGCCCGGCGCCCGCGCCGGGCATGGTGCCCCTGCACGACGCGCCCGGCCAGCATCGCCGGCCGGCGCGGAACGCGGGCGGGAAGTCCCGCCGGAAGCTGATCGTCGTGGGCGCGGGCATCATCGTCGTGGCGGTCGTCGCGGGCGGCATAGCGCTGCTCAGCGGAGGGGACGGCCCATCCGGCGCGGGCGCGGCGCCGGCGCCCAAGGGAACCGGCCCGGTACACCTGACCGCGACGCTGCCGTCGAGCGACGGGAAGTCGCCGGTCAGCATGGCCTTCGGCCCGGGCGGCACGATCAGCTCCGCGGACCAGTCCGGCCTGGTGTCCACGTTCAACATCGCGTCCCAGCGCGCGGCGAACTCCTTCTCCCTGGGGACCGGCACGGCCGGCGTGGCATCGGCCCAGCTCACCCTGGACGGGTCCAGGATCGTCCGGCCCGCGGCGGCCTGCACCGCCGTCGGGTGCCCCTACGCGGCGTCCAGCGCGACCGGGCCGGGCGCCGTGACGAGGATCCACGGCGGGCCCGTGCCGGTCTTCAGCGTCGGCTACGACACGATGGCCGACAGCGGGGACCGGGGCACCGGCGTGAACGTGTGGAACGTCAAGACCGGCGAGCCCGTGGCCAAGGGCCTGGCCAGCCCCGACCACGGCGTGGTGAAGGCCGCCGCCATGAACCCGAAGGGCGGGGCCGTGGCGGTCAGCAGCGGCGCCTCCGGGACGAGCCATCACGTCTACTGGTGGTCCCTGCGGTCCGGGACCCCGGGCCCTGTCGCGACGGAGACCGTTCCCGCCTCCATGGGCCTCCCGTGGGCCAGTCCCGGCGTCAACGGGCTTCCCATGGGGCTGACCGGGCAGACCCTGGCCCTCAGCGACGGGCAGACCACCGACATCTACCGGGCGCTGCCGAACCAGCCGGCGCAGGCGCAGAAGTACAACGTGCTCGGCGGCCTGATGGCGATCAGCCCGGACAACGGGAACCTGGTCGCTACCACCGACCAGAACAGCGCCAGCAGCATCGACCTCACCGACGCCGGGACCGGCCAGCGCACGGCCACCCTGAACCTTCCCGCGGCGCCGGCGTCGGTGGTGTTCAACGCCGACGGGACCTCCGTCGCGGTCGGCTGCGCCAACGGCGACATCTACGTCTGGTCCATCACCGGTTCCTGACCGCCGCCGCGCTCGCGCGTGCCGGTAGCGTACACCCGTGAACAGCGAGACCGTGGAGATCGAGACCAGCGCGGGGCCCGCGCACGTCCAACTGGGCGGGCGGCGGCCGGACGGTCGGCCGGACGGGAAGGCGCCCGCGTTCCTCCTGGTGGCGACCCATGGCGCGGGCGGCACTCCGGACACTAAGGACGTTCTCGCCGTTACCGCGGTGGCGGAGGAACTCGGCGCGGCGACCGTGCTGGTCACGCAGCCCTACCGGGTTCGCGGCGCCCGGGCACCGGGCAGCGCGGCCAGGCAGGACCAGGCCTGGACGGAGATCATCGGGTGGCTGCGCGAGGAGACGGGAGGGATTCCCCTCGTTCAGTGCGGTCGTAGCAACGGTGCCCGGGTCGCGTGCCGGACGGCGCGGGCGGCGGGCGCGGCAGGCGTGATCGCTCTCGCTTTTCCGCTGCATCCCCCGGGCCACCCTGAGAAAACCCGCTCCGGCGAATTGTCCGCCGCGGGAGCCCCCGTGCTGGTTGTCAATGGTGACCGCGACCCGTTCGGCATTCCCGCCGAGGAAAATGGAAGTACTAAGGTCGTGGTGCTCCCTGGCGAAACGCATTCTCTCGCCAAGGCCCCGGCGGCGATCGGCGATGCCGTCGCCGCCTGGCTGCGGGCCCTGCCCGGCCTGCCCCTCAGCTAAGAGGTCAGGCCGCGACGGGCCGGTGCGGCGCGATACTGGCGCCGTCGGGGAGGAGTTCCCCGGTGTCCTCGAAAATCACGATGCCGTTGCAGAGCAGGCTCCAGCCTTGCTCCGGGTGGCTGACTATGGTGTGCGCTGCCTCGCGGTCGGGCGACTGAGCGTCCGGGCAAGGCGGTGTGTGCGGGCACATTCTTCGTGCCTCCTGGTTTTTCTCTTCGTCCACGGTCTATATCACTGACCGCGGTAGCGGGAAGCGTTACTGTGTCGTGACCTGCGTCCCGCGGTCTGTGGCCTAGACCACTCATCCCTTACTTTGCCCCCGGGGAACAGTTTCACGCAAGCAACTCGCCAATACGTCGCCAATGTTTCCCGTATGTTTATACGCACTGGTCAACGCCGTGGTTCACCGAGAAATCGGATTTTTCCGAACGGGTCATGCTGACTCGTCCGCGGCTGCGCGAACCACCGCCGCTGACCAGTACGGGGACGATTAGCGGCGGTCAGAACGAGGGTACGCGCGGCACCTCGGGAATGTGGTTCATCCGGTGATTTTCCCGCAGGGTGAGAAGGCGCTCCGCCTCGGCGGTCAGCGCGTGCACGGCGGGCTTGGCCTTGCCTTTGCGGAAGAAGATGCGGTCCTCGTATCCGCGCGGGCCGATTTCCGCCCGCTGCGCGGCGTAGGCCGACTGCATGGCGGAGGTGAGGGCGGCGTCGAGTTCCTTGGCCAGCCGGTGCAGTTCGGTCACCGGGGCGTTGCGTGCCTCGGCCTCGCGCAGCGCGGTCTCGGCCTTGCGGGCCGCGCCGAGCAGATGCCCGCGCTCCGCGGCCGCGGCCACGTCGGCCGCGTGCTTGTCGAGGGACTCCTGGCTGGGCTTGTACATTCCTTAGTCCTGTCCCGTCTGTCTCGTTGTCCGCAGAGTAGATTACGCCTCCGAGACGCTCCTTGCGGATCCAGACGGCTATGTTCGCAGTTTCCGCTGCCAGGACAGCGAAAACTGCGAACTTAAGCGCGAAGGCCGGCTGCTACTTGCCGGTCCACTGGGGGGCACGGCGCTCGGCGAACGCCGTGGCGCCCTCCTTGGCGTCGGCGCTGGCGAACACGGTCCCGACGGCCTCGGCGTGGGCCTTCTTGACCTCGGCGACCGGCTCGAACGCCGCCGCCCGCACCAGCTGCTTGGACGCCTGCACGCCCAGCGGGCCGTTCTCCGCGATCTTCTCGGCTAGCGCGATGGCCTTGTCGACCACTTCTTCCGCCGGGGCGACCGCGTTGATCAGGCCGAGCTGGGCCGCTTCCGCCGGGGTGATGTACTCACCGGTCAGCGTCAGCTCCAGGGCCTTGGCCAGGGGGATGCGGCGGGCCAGGTACATGCCGCCGCCGGCCGCGAACAGCCCCCGCTTGACCTCGGGCAGGCCGACCTTCGCGTTCTCGGCCACGACGGCCAGGTCGCAGGCCAGGACCAGCTCCAGGCCGCCGGCGACCGCGGTCGCCTGCGCCGCGGCGATAACCGGCACCTTGCAGGTGCTCTCGCCGGACAGGAACGCGCTGAAGGCGGTCATCGCCTCGGTGTCGCTGGCCTCCGGGCCCATGTCGCCGCTGGCGAACGCCTTCAGGTCCATGCCCGCGCAGAACGCCTTCTCCCCGGTGCCGGTCAGCACGACCGCGCGGATGCCGGGGTCGGAGTCCGCCGTCAGCATCGCGCGGCCGATGCCGGCCATGACGGCGCCGTTCATCGCGTTGCGCTGCTCGGGCCGGTTGATGCGGACGAGGAGCACGTGGCCCCGTCGTTCGGTTACGAGCTGCTGCTCGTCGCTCATGTGCTGGTCAACCCTTCCAGATGCTTACTTGGCCCGCAGGCGCGCGGCGCCGTCAAGGCGGATGGTCTCGCCGTTAAGGTAGCTGTTGGACAGGGCCTCGGCCGCCAGCGACGCGAACTCGTCGGCGCTGCCCAGGCGCTTGGGGAACAGGAGGTCCCGCTTGAGGGTCTCCTTGAACTGCTCGGAGGCCTCGCCCTCGCCGTAGATGGGGGTGTCGATGAGGCCCGGGGCGATCGTGTTGACGCGGACCCCGACCGCTCCCAGGTCACGGGCGACCGGCAGGGTCATGCCGACGATGCCGCCCTTGGACGCGGAGTAGGACGCCTGGCCGATCTGGCCGTCGAACGCGGCGACCGACGCGGTGTTGACGATCGCGCCGCGCTCGCCGTCCTCGTTCAGGGGCTCGGTGTCGCGCATGGCGGTGGCGGCGATCCGGATGAAGTCGAAGGTGCCGACCAGGTTGATCTCGACGACCTTCTTGAACGCGCCCAGGTCGTGGGCGGTCTCGACGCCGCCGCGGCCGACCGTCCGCTGGGCCCAGCCGATCCCGGCGCAGTTGACCAGGGCCCGCAGCGGGCCGAGGGTCTTCGCCTGCTCGACGGCGGCGGTGATGTCGTCGGTGCTGGTGACGTCGACGTGCGCGAACACGCCGCCGATCTCTTCGGCGACGGCCTTGCCCTTGTCGTCGGCGAGGTCGGCGACCAGTACCTTGGCGCCCCGCTTGGCCAGTTCCCGGGCGGTGGCGGCACCGAGGCCGGACGCGCCGCCGGTCACGATCGCGGCGATCCCCTGAAGTTCCATGATGACCTCTTCCTTAAGGCGGATACTGCCGGGTAACTTAGCGTGCGACCGGTCGTTCCGTCCACCGCTATGCCCCGGGTGCCCGAAGTCGGGGGCCGTCGGTCAGGCGATGGCCTCGAACAGGCTGAAGCCGGCCAGTACCAGCATGATGACAGCGGCGACGCGGGTGATCCACTGCAGCGGGATCAGCTTGAGCAGGCCGCGACCGCCGGCGATGGCGATCCCCGCCACCGCCCACAGGCCCAGGACCGCGCCGACGACGACCGACACCGGGTCGTGGTACTTGGCGGCGAGGCTCGCGGTGGCCAGCTGGGTCAGGTCGCCGAACTCCGCGATCAGGATCACGCCGAAGCCGGTCCACGCCACCCGCCAGAACGACGGCTCCTTCCCGTGAAGCTCCACGTGCTCGTCATCGTCCTCGCCGTCGCGGCCGCGCAGCATCAGCACCCCGCCGATCGCGAACAGCGCCGCGACGATCCCCTCCAGCGGGCGGTGGGGGAGCAGGGTCAGCAGGCTCCCGGCCGCGACCGCCAGGCAGGCATGCGCCGCGAACGCCGCGGCGACCCCGGCGAACACCCAGGACGGCCGGTACCGGCTGCCCAGCACCAGGCTCGCCAGCGCCGTCTTGTCCGGAAGCTCCGCGAAGAAGATGACCGCGAACACGGTCGCGATGACAGAGACGCTTATCAGGACTGGCTCCTCCGTAGGTTCCGGGCCAGGTCACGCCCTCCTCGCTGCGTCCACTATAACGGGTGAGACGTCTGGGCATTCCCGTGGGGAGGCGGCCCCTACGGCTGGTAATCCGGCGGTTGCCTGACTGTCACCGGCTTTTCCCGCGATGTATGGTGAATCGGTGTCTTTCGATGTCTCTCGCGTGCGCGCCGCATATCCCGCCCTCCGGGACGGAAACGCCTATCTGGACGGGGCCGCGGGGACCCAGGTCCCGGAACCGGTCATCGAGGCGATCGCCGGGGCGTACCGCGCCGGGATCGGCAACGTCCACGGCGCGTTCGCGGCCAGTGACCGCTCCGGCGCGATCGTGGCCGCGGCCCGGGCGGCGGTGGCGGACCTGGTCGGCGGCGATCCCGGGGGAGTGATCTTCGGCCCGTCCGCGACCGCGCTGACCTACCGGATGGCGGCCGTCCTGTCGCGCCGGTGGGCACCCGGCGACTCGATCGTGGTCTCCCGCCTCGACCACGATTCCGACATCCGCCCGTGGGTGCAGGCCGCCGACCGGGCCCACGTGACCGTGCGCTGGGCCGACGTCGACCCGTCGACCGGCGAGCTTCCGGCGGGCCAGTACGAGCACCTGATCGACTCCCGGACCCGCCTGGTCGCGGTGACCGCGGCCAGCAACATTCTCGGCACCCGCCCCGACGTCCCCGCGATCGCGGAGATCGCCCGCCGGGCGGGCGCCCTGGTGTACGTGGACGGCGTCCACGCCACCCCGCACGGCCCCGTGTCGGTGTCGGACCTGGGGGCGGACTTCTACGCGACCAGCGCCTACAAGTGGGGCGGTCCCCACGTGGCTTCGGTGATCGCGTCCCCGGACCTCCTGGAGCCGCTGCGCCCGGACAAGCTCGTCCCGTCCCCGGACGACGTCCCCGACCGGTTCGAGCTCGGCACCCTGCCCTTCGCCGACCTCGC
>Ga0131853_10008379_pt1 | contig 18846 bp, 8 predicted proteins | sample TergutLab28metaG_FD_92764 | JGI IMG/M metagenome (GOLD analysis project Ga0131853, IMG submission 92764) | Labiotermes labralis P1 segment gut microbial communities from Petit-Saut dam, French Guiana - Lab288 P1 (version 2) (version 2) | ecosystem: Host-associated > Arthropoda: Insects >...
AAATACTAACAAATAGAATAATTGTACATATATGTTAAGTAATATATGATAAGTGTTATACTTACAGGAAACACCGGGGTAATTAATCCCGGTAGAAGTATTATTATATATAGAATGAAAAAATACACGTACCACGATAACACGCAGTAATAGGGAGAGCTCTCCAAAACACCCATTACCAATAAGTAGCATGTAATATAGCCTACTCTAGGTTCGTGATACAACCTGATGATGGCCAAGGAATAGGGCCGAAACATGTAGTTGTAAACCTTCCAATAATTAGCCAATAAAATAGTTGTGTTTGACGGTAAGTGCCATGCACATATATTGCAATACTAATTGTATATCACACAACGGGGATGAAGCACATAAAGATTAAGTAACTAAACAATTAACTAGCTCAACAGCTAAGTCCACGTAGAACATTTATTATCGAGAAAATAATAGTATCTCAGATATTTAACGAATTCCTTGCAATTTATAAAGCCTTGAAGTTATTTTGTATCCACGTAAAATAACCACTACTGCCGGGTGACAACCCAATTGCAGTAAATAATAATAATAAAATAATAGGGAGATGTCACAGTGTTGTGGATTCAAGCAGTACACACAGACAGAGAAGTTACAGCAAATAGGCTAGATATAATAATTAAAAACAATAAAGAGAAAACATGCACACTGATAGATGTGGCAATACCTGCAGACAGAAATGTTGTGCAAAAGGGAGCGGAAAAGAAGTTAAAATACAAGAGTTTATGTATAGAGATACAGCGAATGTGGAACCTGAAGTATACGATTGTACCAATAATAATTGGAGCCACTGGAATAGTAACGAGAAGTTTAAGGAAAAATTTGGAAACTGTACCAGGAAAACATTCGATAGATTCACTACAAAAGACAGCTATACTTGGAACATCACACGTAATAGGGAAAGTACTGCAGTGTGAAGCTTGAAGCGTGAGCGGTGCGGATAACCGCTGGTTCAAGAGAAGTACCAGGAAGAAAAGGCCTGTGACAAGAGACATCCATATCGAATAATAATAATAATAATAATAATAATAATAATAATAATAAATTCATTGCTATGCGTAAAACAAATCGCTACTGGACCTAGCCCTATGTCATGTATCCAGTCCACGACCTCTCAGACTGTTTCTTTGCGGTCTATTTCAATATTAAAATATCTGCGTCCATATTTTACAAGTGGACTCCCTTTCTGTAAGTCCGAGCAACCAAAATCCTGTATTAATTTCTCTTCTCTTCACGTGTGTCACGTGCCCTGCTTATCTTCTCCTCCTGCAAGAACCAAATTCATGAAGATCATCGATGTTTAATTTGCTCTAATTTCCTATTACGTTCCCCCATCTATGAACAAATATCTCTTTCAGCACCCTATTTTTAGACACCCTGGGACCACGTTTTCCCAAAACTTGAGAAAAATGTTCACACCCACATAAAGTGACAGGGATAATTATATATCTGTATACTTTAACTTGCACCTCCCACTTTTAGAAAAGGGAAGGCGAGGGATCTTACATGGAATGGTAGAAAACATTCCGTAAATTTAATGTATCCATAATTTCAACACACACGCACTTTCAATTTTTAATTTCTTTCCCAAATGTATGAAATTTTTACTTTTTTCATAATTCTTTTAGCTATATGAGGTTTACCCGCTTGCCATTTTAATCCGGGGAAATATCTTCCTATAACCATGAAATAGGAGAGTGAGTGAACCCCAGAACCGGTCTGGAAGTACTGGATAAGAGAAAAATTACTTACCCCTGCGGGGATTCGAACTCCTGACCGTCCAGCTCGTAGTCTAGTCAGTGTAACATATATGAATGTTATCAATGTCTTCGCCAAAATAAGTTAACGTAAATCAGCATGTTATGTTGCTATTTTTAGCAAATTATAATTTCGTTTGATCTGACGTATTGTTGGGCTATGTAGGCTAGTTGGTTCCACTTGTTAAATGTTTATTGCTTTAGCTGCTTATTTTCTATTCGTGCTAACTCTAAAGTTGTGTGCCATCTGTTCAATTAGCGTGACAATAAACATAAAATGTGTTATTTTCTTTTGTTGTTGTTGTTGCTGCTTCTGCTGTTACTCCTGTTACGGTAACAACAATTAAATTCGATACTTTTCTTAAGCTGCGGGTTTAACAGCCCCAGAACCAAACAGAAAACAAGCATAAAGAGAAAATAAAATACGTAGGCCTATAGAAAGGCTAATTCTAAACAAATTGTACAAAATAGTAACTATTGTATAGAGGACTAGACTTTAGTTGTGCATTAACAATGTAGTCCTGCGATCTGTTTAAGTTAAAACAAATATATTAATTAAGGATTACCCCATAAAAAACAAGCTAATAATAACTCAGTACTTTTCCATTTCTTTCACATATTAACCTTTTGACGCCTAATGTCAACTATAGTGGTCGTACCGCACCGCTAACCTCTAAAGTTACATTTTATATATTTATTCAACAAATATAGGTACTGAATATTTTTAACATGGTATATACTCTCCGTTTTTTCTCTTAAAAATGCAGTTTGTTTAATAATTCTAACGTATTTGGTTCCTGTATTATTCACATTTTATATACAGGATGTGCTAAAATTAAAAAAAAATAATTCCGGCGCCAAAAGGTTAAAGGGTTTGACAACAGCGATAAAGTCAATAAATAACACTAATAATAATAAATTCCATTTTGTACCTGCCGTCATTGCCTGCTTGGAATGTAATGGGAGAACGTTACCTTTAACAATGCACTTTGTAGCGGCTACCGTCTGTTTTTACATTCAGAAATATTCGTCCAGACAATGTGTTCGTGCGTGTCACCTGGTTGTTACCCACAGAAAACGATGATTTTTCCTCATCCACAGTTAACAAATGGTCATCTTAATGAAGCCATTGCGTGTTTCATTTGACGTAAAAAGTGAATTATATCATTTTAGTGGGACATCAGGAATCAAGAAATTTATTTCGCTGATTTGGAGTCAGCATTTGTTGACAGGAATTAGCCAGTGACAATCAATGTGCAGCTCGAATCACGTACATGTTAGAGCCGTAGTTCTGCCTCAGCTGTTTTAGTGGCCCCACAGACCTGTAAGTAACCAAAGATTACCACAGCAGCCCTTAATTTAAGATGAAAATACTTTACTGTATATAACATTTTTGTAATGAACTACTCTAAACAAAATTTAATCAAACATCGTCTGAATATTGTAACATAACAAATATTGGACAATTTCACTTGTCGTCAACAGGGGACGTAATAACACTTGTCGTTAAAGGGTTATATTAACCGATAAACACAACCATACGGATCTAACATATCGGTTTTTATTCATTAATACTACACGTTTCAGCTCTCTGCATTAGCCACCAGTTCACAAAAAGAGTGAAAACGGGGAGAGACTTCTAACAAAGGGCGATCGTGTTTGCGTGATTTCAGGCTTCCGCCGCGAAGTAGACTAGAACTGCGTTCTACTACTTCATTACGCAGCAAGCAGTGGTAATTTATTATCGACGTTTCGGAACAAGCTTCTTGACCCTTGTAGGTGAGACCGATAGGTTGTCTCGAAACTTCTATAAGAAATTACCAGTATTCCCTGTGTAATAACCCAGACGAGCGCAGATCTCAGCGGTTGCGTTTATCTGTTGATATAACACTCTAATGGTAAGAAATGCACAACGAGACGAATTCACCTAAGACGTAATATGTAATACTGTTGCAGATATTCACATAATCCTATTGTGTAAATTGAAACATGAAACGAAACAATGAAAGGCAAGGACGAAATATTGACGGCCTATACAAAATTTTGAACTGATCGGTCCAGTAATCAGCATCAACATAATGACACTGGAATCAGCGTAAACAATATCTTGCTTTGACAGACAATGCCTGTCGGTTCGGAATATTAATACTGTTTGCACAAATTACAGTATAGTTACCGGTATAATGATTTTTGTGTTTATCGATACAATGCTGGTTAGACGCGTCCGCATAGTCGCGAAAAGCGCCTTTTAGCTCCATCATGTTTGTCCACCTGTCTATCTCTCTGTCAGCACGTATCACCTGGGCTCCCGCTGGACGGATTTTCATGAAATTTAGTATTAGATACTTTTGTTAAAACTTCGAGAAAAATCCATGCTTAATAAAAATTGGAAAAAAAAATGGGCATTTTAAATCTGTACCGAATTAGCCTAACGTTGTTGACAGAGAAATAAAAACCTTCAACAATACTAAAAGGGAAGACTCGTTGTGTCTCCATGACATCGCTTGGAATATTCTTATTTCAGACAGAGTCATACGTAGCTCAACAATGCAAATTAGTTTATTATTATCTTTCCATTACAACAATAATTAGGCGAATGCACCACAATGTTACATTACACGTGCAGTGCCTAACATGTTGTTTGTAAAATAGAGTCACTAGGCTGTACACTTACATAAAAGCCAATTAAAAGCTACAATTAACGGAAAGTATTTCTACAGTGGTACTTTATGAACAACATTTAATTAATTTATGGTAAGATTCAATAAGTGAAAATTTAAATGAGTGTATTGTAGTCATTCACGAGACAGTGTTGTTATGGTGCTTACTCCGTAAATGCTGACAACAATAAACGTTACATTTTATCATTCTCAGAGTGGAATCGCTCAGTACCACAATAAACTGAGCAGCTGACCTGTTTCAGTGTCATACCCATGTGTTTATGTACATGACACTCTTGACCTAGAAAGTAAGAAAAATAGAAAGATATGCGCAATCATTGGTCTGCAGGTGTAATGCAGATTTATCTTACACAGACGTAATGAACAATGCAGACAGTTCGTTGTACGGTGTCATCGATTATATTATTGACAAATCTAAGAAAACCAAGGCTTTACACTGGATAGGAATGTATGATATCGATTACGTTAAACTTAGAGGCCATATATATATATATATATATATAATTATTTATTTTTCACTTTAGAATTATCTTGTTATCTTGGCCTTAAAATTCTGTTTCTTGATATGGAGGAAGTTAAATACTATTTAAAATTAAATCTCAAAATAGGCCTCTATTTTAAGTCCTGCATCAACTTTTATGCAATAAGGCGTTTCCGAAAAACGTGTTTGAAATCACTGTTAGTATGTGGGGCCTATTGTGGAAAAACGACTTGCCTCATAAATTTTTGTGTAGATCTTCCATGTCAGATTTACAAGAAATCATATAAAAATGGCGAACATGTCCATAATATGTCACTTCTTGCACATTACGGAATATTTCCTTGGGGGGTGGGGGGTAAGGGCGGCCGGGCGTAAGGCTGACAATCTTACTACTTTCATCTGCCGATTGTCATGAAATCTGGGAGCCTCGACCTCCTGGAACCTTCAGGGCATATCCAGCCCTATACATGGATTGCTATACCGTCCTTGCATTTTATGGGGTGTTCGCGTTTGAATGAAATTCATTCAGTCATGTTAGGAGGTACTGTGCGTAGAATTTCGTTGATTTTCTTGCATAACTTCTACTTCTGCAAGAGAAAGTCTGAACTGCATCGTCAAAAAAGCAAAACCCTTCTTGACCACTTAACATTCACCGTCTGTAAAACTTTTAAATGACTCACCAAAACATGCAATGGAATATTAAATCAAGTAGGGCTACCGCACTATAAAAAATTAGAAAAATTTGTGTGTATTTATTTTAAGTGCCACAGCCCTTTCTCTATTTGCATGCTTAATAATGACAGATACAGGATCGACAACCAGAGATCGATTCCCAGCACAGGCATGTTTGCACTTCTCCACCATAATGTCCACAGCAGATACGAGGTTATATAGTCTACCTGTATTGGTGCAGAGTTACACTTCTACGACCTTCACATGTTGTATAAGCTGTAAAGGTTAGGTATATTGGCTACCTTACTTTTACATACGTTTATCTACACATAACAATAAAACTTACCTATAAAATTTACAGATGTATATTTATGTTGGGTTTAAGAAATTTGAAGACTTAGCGTATGAATTAATGCTCCGGCTCCTATAAGCTACTCTATCATTTATAATACGTCCCAGTCCTAACAAGCACAACATTTTGTCAGACTGTTTGGATCATAGTTTATGGACTGTGAATATTATACTTATGTAATAGCAAAACTTCTTCGCGGTTACGTGTTACACTTCGTTAAACTTCCCTGTCCAAATTATGTTAATAACCGCACATAAAATAGGCATAATATCCGAGATTCACACAGCAAATTAAGTCGTCCGCTTAAACTGCTAAGCCTGAAAGACATAGCAGCAAGAACGTTCAGTGACACTTGTAACAAAGCATAAGTTATATCTAGCAAAATAGTACTAACGGTAATGCTTTTTGCTTATAATTTGTTTTTGTTCAGTGTGCAACTCAAACGGTCCACCGAATATCATAAACGAGGCTTATAATAGGCATTTTTACCAGTTCAAAATCAAAGAGTCCGCCGATTATCATAACAGATGTTTATAATCGGCATGTTCTGAATTGAAAACTGCCTACCGAATATCACGACGGAAAGTTGAATTTTTCCTCAGTCTGTTCAGAAATATGCCAGAAAAATAAAAACAATTAGGCCACGAACACGTCGCCCGACATCCTTTCTACTTCATTCTTCACTATCTATCCTCTTATTTGATTCTAGTATCGGGGTGCTGATAAGTCCTCAGCCCGACCAGGAAGGAAACAAGCGCGGAAGCATGTCAGGGACGCGCGCGATTTCAACAAAATCGAGACGCGAGCTGTCATAAAGTTTTTTTTTCTGCAAGGCAAGGCGCCGAAGGAAATTCACGCCATTCTGCCAGAAACATTAGCTTGTTTCCTTCCTGGTTGGGCTAAGGACTTATCAGCACCCTGTATAATGTGAGCTACTGACAGTGGCGTTAAATAAACCATAAATTAATAATAAACAAATAGAAATTTATATCATAAATGATAAAGAAAAGAATGACCAAGAGTAAAAAATTAGGAAGTAGATAAAAGTAATCTTGAAACTTAAGGGTTGTTTGAGCGTGTATTTTCCTCATGAAATAGTGTGAAATGCCAACTTGTTGCAACACCTTCTTGGATGAACACAGAAAAGCCGCATAATAAATAAGCTGAAAATACTGTCTCTTGGCCAAGATTTGAAAAAGGTCTTACCTAAATAGGAACAAGCACAGTATCTGTAGTACCCCAAGTTTCGATTTTCCGAACCAGTGCTGAACTTTTATGTACAACCTCTTTGTGTATTTGTTTCTTTGTCTATTTAAGGAAAATATTTTAGCTGAAAAGATTATGTGTCGAATGGGTAGGTTACTTTTAATTCCGAATTTCGCAAGATATTATGGCCTCTTTTCGGTAGCATCCAAGGTCAGTAGCGGCTGGCAAGGCGTCACATAGTTATTTTCGTGACACTTGGGTACCCCTGTTCTGTATTCTTGATGGAGACGAAATGGTTACCAGTAGACTGACAGACATCTAATTTGGGTATAAATTACAGATTTCATTACAATTCTTATACGGGATGTCTTGCAAAATTATATGATGTTATTGGTTCTTTGGTGGCATATCCTTTAGAATCGGAATCTCGGGAAAAAGCTGTCAACCTGCATTGGTAGTCCAAACAAATCCAGATTTTAAAACAAGACTTTTCTAGTCCCAAGTACTTTACATGTAGATAGAAACAGTGGTGATTAACATTAACGAAGCCTATGATTTAAGCCATCAAAACTCCTAATATTCTACATTTCCACAATTGTAATAAAATACTTTGTTTTGTAGATAGCACAAATCGTATCGTCAAATGTACTTCCGCATATTGAGCATACTGAATAATTAAATTGAGTTCAGGTATGAGTGGCATTAGTTCTATTTTCTTCATAAAATTGAAGATTTATAACGCGTAGAAATTGCAGCAATATACCCATGGTAAATCAAACACTTGACAAGTACCACAAACTAAGTATGAGTTAGATTAATAGTTCATATTTAGGGTTCATACTGGACAAAAGTGCACTTCGGAATCACATTAAGAAGGTAGTTCGTCCTTCCGTGTCTTTATTGCGTTCTGGATAGTAGGCAGTTGTTAGGTTAAATGCATTAACTAAAAGAAATTTCTGTAGTTTGGTAAAGAATGAGTGTCCTTATAATCAACCTCGTATCGAAGGTCGCTGCTTCCTTGCTGTTAAGAATTCCGGAGTAAGTGACTTCGGAAATGGTAAATTTTAAGAACACTAACGCTGTTCACATTACAGTAAGTGATGTTATTCCCAATGTAGTGCTCTAGTGTGATTGAGAAGAAAAATTTGTGAAATTACTAATAGCGATTCAGAAAGACGCGTTTTTTAAAAATGATGGCCGGTACTTTGGTAATGGTCTGACATTATCAGTATGTATCACGCAGATCGCTTAAAAGATTCTAAAAGTTACTGGCATGAATGTACGTGAGTAGCCGAGTTTTGATCATAGTTTCCACAACGTAACATCTTCAAGACGTAATTACCTGTGTGTTCAGAGAGGCTATAGACATTTCAGCACGCTGGGTACAGCAATTTCCAGACCATACTGTAGAAAGAAGGTGGCACGTTTCTGTCTTCTTCGTCCCTTGTCTTGTGTGGTTTGTTGGTGGCCGAGGTAGCTTTCTGTGTTATAGTAGAACAGTGGAACAGGGTTTACTTTCAGTGTAGAGTTACTGCAGCAGTGGTATGTTTGCCGAATTCTTTGGGGGCAAGGTGAGGCCCGCAGAACACACAGACGGCAACCTGAGGCAACCTCAGACAGCTCTGCCTGTTCGGATCCTTATCACACATGCCGGCTCCTACAATGGATGTTACTTGACATCAAAAGAGGCGCGGACTACATGGAAATAACAGCTCGTACATGTTCGATTTGTCACCGAACATCACAGTGGGATAGTCAGAATTACTGCTTGCTATGCCACAGGCCACATATTTCGATCTCGGCGCGGAGACCGACAGTATCCAACGAGCATTTTCTATGCTTTCAATGGTTCCTCCAGGCAAATTTTGGGATGATGGGATGGCACCATAAAAGGAGTATGCACGATTATTTTCGCATTCTTCCATATTTCTTCACTGGTAATTTACCATACTCTCTATGTAGAAGAAACACCGACGATTTTATAAAATAAAGAGGTTAAATTGTATGCACATACACATATCTATATAAAGAATATAAAGTTATTATCCATAAACAAAACACTTACATATACCATACTTGACCAGATGTCATGGAAGGCATTCCTTCTTGAGAACCTAGAAGTCCCTCAAACCCGGAGGTCCATTACCGTGTATATGAGAACCCTACTACTCCCTGTCCTGAGATAGGTAAATTCAGTCTACCCTCCAAAAGCATATTATTTACGGTCCTTGTCAACATATATCCCATTTGTATGTAGGTCTTCCCAGAATCGGATTTTACCGAATAAAATTTGTAAGAATTATCGATCATTACCTGCACAGACTATTTCTTCCTCTTGATTTTATACAACGGCTAATATTCGATGGAAATTTTTACCGGCCTTCTCTTGAACGTGCAGATGAATATAAACACTCCTTGCAAAGAAAGTCGAATGTTATAATGTAATACTGAAAGCCTAGTTCAATTAGAAACCAAAGAAATAGCATCTTTCACGGTTCACATTCTTTTAACCGTCTACGAAGAAGAGAATTATGAGGGTTCGCAGCATGCCGAAATTAAATTCACTTAAACGATGTGCTGTAAATTGCACTCCATCTGTTGTATTTGCATTTGAATGCTGGAAGTGGATGCGAATGGATCTTTATCTATCAAAAATTACAAAGACATATTGTGACTAAAACTTATCCTTCTTCTCGAGGGTTGTTTGACCATGCATCTTCCTGATGAAATAATGTGATATGCAAACTTGATGCAACAAGGTAATTTTATTGATGTATTCTTAGCTCGACATGTTTCGGGTACATACGCCCATCATCAGGAGCATTAGATGTCGAGTTGCAACATATGGTTTTCTGCGCCGGTGCGGATGGTGCCGTGCCGTGCACGGCACCATCCGCACCGTACACACGACCTACGCAGCGGCTCTCAAGACCACCACCCATCCAAAACTCGGTGCAGAACACCATATGCTGCAACTCAACATCTAATGCTCCTGATGATGGGCGTATGTACCCGAAACATGTCGAGCTAAGAATAAAAGGTAAAGGTAAAGCAGTCCCGTTACAGGCCTGGAGTGGTCCACTGGGTTCCAGGAAGGTAGGGTTCCCAGATTTCAGGATAACGGCACAGGATGGTGGTAAGGTTGTCTGCCTTACGCACCGGCCGCCTTTACCCCCCGGAAATCGAGCTAAGAATACATTTAAAAAATTACCTTTTTGCATCAAGTTGGTATTTCAAATTATTTAATTTTTCCTCCTTCTGTTAATGTGGTTCAAGAGAATATCCTTATTGTTGCTAATTTACAGTTCAGGGATACCTGTATGTGTTTAACATAGGGAAAGTATTCTTTTCTCCCCCATAATGCGATTATTTATATTTATTTAAACATTCACAAAATCTAAAATGGACTGCTGTTTCACACAGAGGAAATTTTGAAAGCGATTCGAAAGTGGGAACAATGAATATACACAATAAAATGCTATGATCAATAAAGTTAATATAAGCACTGCTTTTATTTCCGGGAACAATGGGCGTCTACTTAGCGCTCCTTGGCGCATATTGTCATTGGATACTGGCACCCTTTTATTTACAGAAGAACAAAATATTCAATGCTTACTTGAAAGGGAATTTACTAATAAGAGAGGACTTGTACTTATTTTTTGTTACCGTCTCTACTTCTCCTTTTATTTTGTTTCTTTTCGCTTCTAAGTTTTATTTACTTTTCTAAAGATGGAGAGTAAATTGAAAGAAATAAGAGTGAGGAAAGGTTGGATAAAAATAAAGAAGGGAAAAGTCTCTCGGACAATGTATTCTCTATTTGTTGTGAGTGTATGTTATCTTTAACAGTGGTGTGCTGTTGTGGTGCATGCTGGACAAAGAGATCCAACACGGTAGCCAAGGACGGAATTGATGGACATTCTGCCTAGTTCAAACAGGAAGGGCAAGAATATAATAGAACTAAAAGTAAAAAAAAAAAAAAAAGAATAGAATAGGGGGATTTCGCACGTTGCAGGAATGAATTCTCGCGAAGTTAAAATAAACATTGGCTATATATTTGAAACTCTGGTGGATGGACACTTCCCTTTCTATTTCTCCTCACTTCTCATCATTATTTGGTATTGGACAGTCCGAGTGTAAAGACAGTGTCACACAATCAGGGAATTTGAGCTACAATGTCTTTCAAAAACGCAAAAATGTATCGATATCAGCAAATATTAAAAGATAAATAATTGTAATTTGTCGATATTGCTCCTGTAAGAATGCAAAATATCGTGTCGTGGTAAATAAAGTATGTAACCAAAAAAATTAGGCTTATCACAACAAAATATTATCAGTTTTATATTTAAAAATGTCATTTATAATTATTTCAACACTCGCCATAGAACGGTGCTTTGTCAAGCTGTAGATAAACGAGACGCATTCAACATACAGACCAGAGGGTAGCTGCAAATATACTGAATCTAGGGTACCAAATTTTAGTAACTTGTTGCTGTAAACAGCTAACATGTTATAAAAGGTTACGCGGTGCCCCCGAAATTGGAGGACTCTTGTTAACACGCTAATGAATCTTCGATTTCCACAAAAGGCAAAGTATTTCTTCAGAAACTGACTAATAATGCTTTAACTTGTGGAAAGGGCTGTGTTCCCTAGAGAGACACAGATTGCTTTATCTATTCGCATAAAAGACATAAGTTATAAGTACGTTTGGAAAAGAATTATGTTCTGTGAATATGGTGTAATGATTCTAAGTGTCGCGAATCAATGCATATAATTTAAAATTTATTGGAAGTTGTATTTCAGTGGTTACAATTTTGCCGAATATTTTTAAGTATCTCTATCGAGTGCATGACTGATAATTTAAGCGATTTTTTTTTAAGACGCTGTACATAACAGCTACCGTTCCGGGCTCCATTTCACGTAGGTAGCAGCTGCGTTGAGCAGACCGTGTTACCGAGCTGCTACGTCGGTGTGTCCTACCCGAAGTGTACCTCATGTTAATTTTCGACATCGGAATGATAGAAATATGCCCGCTGCCCGCCTAAGGCATTTAAACATTTTAACAAGATAGCAAATATGCATACAGTGTAAAACTGCGAGGGGCCTTCGGAATTTTTATCTTGGAGCCTTCTCAGAGATCAAGTAATTTAATCAAATGGGGTCACACTTACTGGTGTTTTTAGCTACTACAAAAAGTTGTTGCTATTATTAGGGACTGCCGTTATATTTCCTGCAAGATATTATTAATTATATGTCTATATTGGCAATGTTTTATTAAAATTATTGGGAACGTATTCACATAACCTCAAAGTTTCTACTCGTCGAAGTATTGCATTTTCTGAATTACTGACAGCATTTCATAGAAAATTTATAGATACATTCTTAGTTCACCTGGACGACAGATAGCGTAGTTATGCATACAAACAGTAAATGGAAAATATTATGTTTTTTTATCTACATTTGGCTTGATTGTGCATTGAGCAAACGAAAATAAAACTGATTAATGCGTAGGAAAGTGACATCCAAATATCAAGCCTAAGTCATTGATTATTGCGTCACACCATAAAAAGTTTAATCTAAATTATGTGGCGTCTTATTAATATGTACCAATAATTCGTATAACCTATTATTGTTATATATAGTGACTGTAATTAAGATTTAATTATCTGCCAATCAAAATGTATTCTAAATTAACGTCAAAATTTTAATAATTCGAAAGCCATAAGTGTTATATACTACAGCTATAATTTAATTTTTTTTAGTTACACGGCATACAGGTCGCATCATTTTCGCGCCGTACTATGTTATATCATCTGTGGCATGTATGTCTCTGGTTGATTTTTTGTTATTAATTTGTAAATGGAAAGGCTTTTTTTGACATTTATATAGCTTGTTATTCGCGTGTTTATATTCTTTATTAATCCTACCCGAAAATGTTTTATTACAATCAGGTTTCAGTGAGCTGCAATAACTACATTGTGTAGGTCTTCAAATAAAATGACTTATTTTTGCCCGATTGTAACTAATCTTGAGTTTCTTGACACAGTTAAATAAAACTCCAATATAAAAATAATGTCACTAAAATCCGTCCATTTGGAGCCGAGTTGTTCCATGCGGACAGACGGACAGAGGCACAGATAGACAAAAAGAGAGACAGTATTCGCCAACGCACCTGAAAACCAAATGTCTGGTTTGTTTATACAAGGCTTGGTGCTTCAATTGCTGGCCTTCATTCTTACATTGCAATAAAATGTAATTAAGAACAATGCTACAACCAGTACAATGACTAGTAATTTTTTATAGTCCAGGGGGAAGCGACTGAGCATGTATCTACCACTGATGTGAATATAATATTCAGGTTATAATGCGCGAATTCCTGAGTCCACTCCCTCATAAGTCGTGGCACGGTGCTTAAATAATTAAAAGACATATTTTGCTGACGTTTGTTCCACAACTGCTTTCTGAAATGCTTACATTTTAAGCCTAAAATTCCAAATACCAAGAGCTAAGCTTGATTAACGATGGTTAGTTTACACAGTGTATGTGCAGACATTTTCCACCGCACGTCCAAAAGGACATATCAAGTTAAGTGTCATAGAAATTCAATTCCAACCACAGGCATACCGATAACAATATCAAATACGGGGCACATCTGCAAAAATAAAAGATACCACACCAGAATACGGCGTCGTCATACAAAGCACTCAGACGTTTGTTTTATGAGCACCTGTCACGTGGTCCAAACGTGTTGTCACACAGCAATGTGATGGTGACCCTAATATTCAACTACTTGTGTCGTATTAGAAGTAAAGTTGTCAAAATAAAGCTCCTTCTAGATTCCTAAAAAACAGAATCAATTACAACGAAATCCAGCAGTACTATTTCTTTCTTACTTTCATATTGATCATTCCATGCATTGTAAATGATTTACAAATCTTTACGTTACAAACAAATGCACAGTTCTACAATTATGTATTTCACTCCTCATTAGCTCCTACATGTTTCGACTTAACTGCCATCATCAGGGAGCAAATACCCATACTGCTAGAACTTACACCAATAAAATAGTCTTACAATGATTACGCGTATCAAATGTACAGATTATGTTTAAAATTTACTGTATTTAAAATGTTATAAAATGACACTATAATGTGTTATTGATTATAAATTTTTATAAAATATGGTAGTCGTCTTTGCTTATAATTATTTCCTTGCCAGGCTGGTTTATTATTCTAAAAGCGTCTATTGCTTTATGAATCGAATTGGATCCTGTCGTGTAACCTGTACGTTACATCTTGTTTGTCTAAGTGCGTGCGCTTCAGACACACAAGACGTAACATACAGATAAACTTTAGCAGTTTCGGTTAACGTAAGCTCCTTGATGTTGGCAGTTAAGCCGAAACATGTAGGAGCTAATGAGGAGTGAAATACATAATAGCAGAACCGCGCAGTTGTTGGTGCTGTAGGGATCTGTATTTCATCCTTATTTTATTAGGACTACTGGTCTCTTTATGAATTTATCTGTTTTCATTTACCTGTCGCTTCTCTCTTCCATTAGATGTGTTTCGTCGCAATATCACAAAGAAATAGGACATAGAAAGAGAGGCGGGGCGAGGTGGAATATGAAAATGATCTTAGAGAAATGCAACATAGGTGTAAGGGTATGGATTTGATCCGACTGGTTCAAGAAACTGTTCAATGGCCGACTTGCCTAAGCACCCATAACGCAAGGAATTCCCGACCAGGCTATTGAATAATATATGTTAGGTCTTTTAACGGAAGAACCTGTACTATGAAGCTAGTTAAAAGGGGATTAATTTGAATGAAAAAGAAGCTAGTTAATTAGATTACTTATTTAGTTTGTTAGATAGTTAAATAGTGGGGTGTAAAATCAAAGGTAGATCTCAGGTTGATTTCTAGGGGAGTTAATGTGTTTGGGGTGTGTGGTGAACAGAGTGACATTTAGAGAGGAATTAACAGGGGTATTTCGATTCCTCTCGGCCAGCAAAGCTCCACAGGCTCCTGTCATCCCCATCTGACACAATAGGCCCATGTGAGGCCCCAGCACAAAGGAACTAAGTGTTACCCATTTTCCGTAAATAGCTAGTTATTTTTATAAACGTAGGCCTTATCTCTACACAATTATCAAAATTACAACAAAGCACGTAAGATATAAACTTTAAACTCAAAGAAACTACGTCATATTTTATTTTATAACGTTCTTACTTATTGAAATTGTTGAATAGGATCTATTGGTGCCGAAGTCACTGGATAAGGCAATGCAACTAGAGAAGGGAAAGCAAAAGAGCCGTCCGTTATATTGAGGACAACAGAGAAAGTATGGCAGTCAAATATGTGATGAAGTATGTATCTCGCAAACGTCGGGTGTAACGATTTGTTATTTTTAGCGTAGGCTGGAAAAATAAGACGTCATCAAAAAAATCACAGCTGTGGCCGTAGTATTCAATAGTACATGGATCTGAGAATGTTTAATAGTGAATTTTGTCTATGCTATAATAACACGCTTATGACACGATAGTATAGTAATGCAATTATAATAGAACGAGATGTGAATCTGATTTTTATTGGACCGTGCATCATTGTGATAACTGAAGAATCAAAAAGCCAACTTGATGCCACTTGATATTTTATTGTACTTCTTATAGGCTCAACTTGTTTCAAGCATTATTATGGCCATCATAAGGAGCTCGCGGCTATGATGTTATTTACCACATTGATCGTTTCGTTCTTGGTTTGCTGTATGTTGGAGGTGAGGTGCAGTTAGGCTGGAGTGGTGCAGGCTTGAGCCTACAACCCGGACACCACTCCAGCCTAACTGCACCTCACCTCCAACATACAGCAAACCAAGAACAAAACGACCAATGTGGTAAACAACATTATAGCCGCGAGCTCCTGATGATGGCCGTAATAATGCTTGAAACATGTTGAGCCTATAAGAAGTACAATAATATATCAAGTGGCATCTAGTTGCTTTTTTTTATTCTTCAGAACGAGATGTATTTAAAACATGCTGCACAAGTAGAATTTTAGAGAAGACACAGCTCTTCTGGAAAGTGACGCCGTATCTCTTGATAAAAGTTGCCGGCATGTCGCAGTATTATAGTGCCTTCATCTTCAGCGCCAAGAAGTCTCAATATTTCTGTACTGCTTTGACCTGAAGATTAAGGCGTTATGACCATTCGAAATGTTTTAATAATTCATCTACCGATAGAATGCAGGATTCCACAGTAACACTGCTGTGAGGAACTGAGTGTACGCAGGAAATTTATAGGTGTTTCCTAAATACACCAGAACAGAAATTGCCAAGTTCAACCCACAAGAGGGCCACGTAATTCGATAAGGACTCGCCTGAGGACCGCACTTGTGCGTACGTGTATAAGAAAATGGGGGTGGACTGAATTTAATACCAAGTCTTCATTTATAAACATTAAGTGACGTTTCAAGTGTGGTTGTATGACAAATTACAACTTATGGCTTACTAAACTGTGTAAGACAAAAAGAAATATTGTATACATGAGCAAGACCAACAAAATGGACACTTTTTCTTAAAAAAAATTATTTCAATTAAATTATCCTCGACATGTTTCGAACAAATAATTGTTTATCAACAGGAGATCTGTACAAGCAATACAGTATGTCACCATGCATCGTATGAGGAGTCTAGTCGCTGATACGATACGATTGATACTGGGTCTGGGCAGTGGTAATGTGGGATTATATAATAATAATAAGGTAATAATAATAATAATAACAATAATACGACATTTCCACTGCCCAGACCCAGTATCAATCGTATCGTATCAGCGGCTAGACTCCTCATACGATGCATGGTGACATACTGTAAGCTGCTTGTACAGATCTCCTGACGAAGAACAATTATTTGTTCGAAACATGTCGAGGATAAATTAATTGAAATAAAAAAATTAAGAAAACGTGTGCATCTTGTTGGTCTTGCTCACGTATGTGTATCGCGATGCACGGCTCAGAGAATGTAAATAGATACTGATTCACTGTGTGCTGTCTTCAAAGTGTTGCGTTACAGTCTGTAAAAATTTTGTCTCCTAATAAAGTTGTCATATTATGTTCTGCAGATCTACTCTATTATGTTCATTAAATTGTGTTACAGAAAATATTAAGGTGACCGAGCGCCTCAAATACTTTTCTCGAGGGCCGTATGTTGGTCAGCCCTGCACTACAGCATAAAGGAACGTTACTGAGTCAAGGAAAAGAGCATGTAACGATTTCAAAAGGCACGTTCCTAACGTGAAGATTATCTTAAGTGACGAAGCATGTGTTTCTGCGATAAGAATTAATCTGGAGGCCAGCTAGCTCGATTTAGGTTTTTTATTTTCCACATGGGCTCCAAATAAATACTCAAACGTTGTCCTGAAATAGTCAACGACTGTTTCCTCCCACATCATCCCGGTTAAACAGATGATTAATAATAATCCAGCTACAAATCTTTTGATTCTATATAAAAATAAGTCAGCATATAACACTACATGGTGGTCGACAAAAGATCTATATGTAACCACGAATAGTTAATCTGCTGCTCATGATCAGTCCGATGTCAAAAGTAATGGTCTTTCTGCAATAATACGTACAACAATCCTTCCCTTACATATTACACGTGAGATTAGGCTCTTCACTGTTTGCCGCAAATTGAACAGGCTATTTCAAGTGGTATCATGGTTGACTTACATTAGGAAAGTATGTGGTTAAAATTTCTCCTGATGCGTTGTATATTCTAATGTTTGTTAATGGTTTTACTCAGTTGCTTTGATGGCATCCGGGCTTGTATACGGAAACAATTCACACCTAATTCCATCTCAATTTTTTTCAGACCAACCTATATTATTTCCCTCCCATCCGACGCTAAATTCTTTGCGCAGTTACTTTAAGTGGAATCCCAATTCGCTACGAACATTACTTGTGAAAGTAACATCACACTGTGGATAAAGGAAATTCTGACCACTTAACCGGTAACAGCCTTATTGCTGGATCATATAGGCCTAAGCCTCAAGCCTCTTGAGATTGATTGACAAATAAATTAGCTCTTAAACCGCCAAGTCCGAAATATATCGACGCTAACAAGTGTATAAAGTAACAAGCGTATCTGTCGTATACATTACGTAGATGGCCACAATCTCCTGTTCACTTTCGAGGTTGCAAACGCCTACTTGTGTGTTATACGAAGCGTAAGTTTGAACATACCCTATAAAAAAGAATTTTTGTGTATTAAACATAGAGTCGAACACAACTATATTTCATCTAGTAGTACAGTAGGAGTACAACTACATGTTTCGGCCCCATATGTGGGCCATCTTCAGGTTGTGATTTAACTTACAGAGCAGCAACACAAGATGTGTGGGGGGGGGGTGTTCTGTTATAACATTGCTTAGCGTGTAAAAATAAGTTTTGATTTAAATAACACACGAAGATATTGACTGACACTTAAGTGACACTATGATATTATTAATAGAGTTTTATAAACTATAACATTATAGCATGCTAGTTTTAAGTATATTCACTAAAACTAAACTAAACTCCGTGGCCTTAGTCCGCACGCGAACTATACCGACAGAGCGGCCGCCGCCGGTCGGCGAAGTTAGTGCCAACTTTTGCGGATAGAGGGGTGTCACGTGGTCA
>Ga0131853_10008381_pt1 | contig 18844 bp, 17 predicted proteins | sample TergutLab28metaG_FD_92764 | JGI IMG/M metagenome (GOLD analysis project Ga0131853, IMG submission 92764) | Labiotermes labralis P1 segment gut microbial communities from Petit-Saut dam, French Guiana - Lab288 P1 (version 2) (version 2) | ecosystem: Host-associated > Arthropoda: Insects >...
ACTGAACTGAACACAATTCTAACTTTCGTTCAATCATATTCAAGGAGGTATACCAAATGCCTGATCGAGTTCTGCCCGGTCCGGTGCGTGATAACGATTGCATTAAAGAGGCCGTCTGTATTCATACACGAAAGATATTTGACTCCTGTAAGGACAAAGACTGTATAGAGGACCTCCGCTTTTACCCCACGGCGGAGTCTCAGCGGTACATAGAAGGGGCCGTCAGCGTGCGTGCGAAGTCGGCGGAGCTGCTCTACGTCACCACAGACGTGGAGGAGATCACCTTCAACCGAGGGTTTTACACCGTTGACCTCCGCTACTACTACAAAATCCGGGGTGAGGCGTTCCAATTGGTGAACAAAAGCGGCCCCATCACGGGCCTTGCTGTCTTTGATAAGCGGGTAATTTTGTTCGGCAGTGAGGGGACGGCGAAGATATTCACCTCCGACACGGTCATCGGTGGTCTAGACGAGCAGTCACTCACCAAGACCAACCTGCCCACCGCCGTGGTGGAAAATTTCTGTCCTTAATAGAGAAATAGGGAAAACAAGGCTCTAAAAGGCAGTCTTGTTTTTTGTTTTGAAATTTTTTCGTGGGACAAATCATAGGATATACCCAGCAATTAGTTGGGGGTTATATCTATGAATATTACAGTTCACAGTGCGAACCCACAAAAGATAAAAGAGCAATTACAAGAAGTTGTTATTCAAAAGATTTTAGCAGAGTTAGAGAAAAATCTAACAAATGTGGAGAATAACAATGACTTGGGCAAGAAGTAATTTTCATCAAGAACAAACATCAGCCCCAAAAAGAATGGTGGGCTATGGCAGAGTTTCAACTGACAGGGAAGAGCAAAAAACTTCTATAGCAAACCAAAAGAGATATTTTGAAAGCTACGCAAAGCAAAGAGGATATACTCTCGTTAAAATATATTTTGATGAGGGAATAACAGGCACTTCACTAAAAAAACGTACTGATTTTAATCAAATGATCAGTGCTTCGGTACATGATATGTTTGATATTGTGGCGGTTAAAGATGTCAAACGCTTTGCAAGAAATGTGGTTGATGGTATAGCTTCTGTCCGTGAACTTAGAAAAAACGGAGTAGAAACTGAATTTACGCTAAATAACATGAATGGCGAACTCGATAATGAAGCCTTTCTTGCAATGAGCTTTAGTTACGCACAAAAGGAATCGACCGACCTTTCAAAGAGCGTAGCGTTTGGCAAAGAAATCAATGCCGAAAAAGGCAGAGTGCCCCAAAGGGTATTTGGCTATGATAGAGTTGATAATTTTACACTCGTACCGAATGATGTAGAAGCCCAAGCGGTGAAAAATATGTATGATTGGTATGTGAATCATGGCATAGGAACGGCGGGGATAGCAGTTAAATTTAATGAGTTAGGAATCCCAACTAAACTCCAAGGCAAAATGTGGTATGGCAGAACGATTAGACGAATGCTCAAAAACAAATTATACATAGGTGTTTTAATCAACCACAAAAGCAAAACAGTTGATGTTTTAGAACATGAAAGGGCTATGCGACCAGAGCATGAATGGAAAGTACACGACCGCCCACAATTTAGAATCGTAGACGATAAAATATTTTATCAAGCACAGGACAAATTAGAGAGAAATCAGCAAATATATAAAAACAAATACACTAATATATTGGGCAGGGAATCATCAAGGCATTTATTCTCAACTCTTATAAAGTGTGAACAGTGTAGCCGTTCGTATGAAAAGAGAGCATACGACAGGAAAAATGACAGGCGTGAGTTTTACAAGTGTGCGGGTTTAAATACGCATGGGAAGAAATTTTGCGACAATAACGAGACGGTAGAAGAAAAAGACTTATTAGAATTTGTCTTGAATTATTTGCGTGGTTTGGTGCAAGGCAATAAGAATTTTATAGAAACTGCAATTAAGCAGGCAGAAAAAGCATATAAGGAAAAAATGTGTTCCACGGACACGCAAAAGCTAAAAAGTAGACAGGAGAAATTAGAGAGACATTGCAGAAAAAATAAAGAATTATACTTAAATGATATGTTAAGCATTGAGGAATACAAAACAGAAATAACAAGGTTAAACGGAGAAATAGACGTAATTAAGTCCGAGCTTTCAAGTGTTCACGGGGAGACGGTAAAGCAAGAGAAAAATGCCTTGATAGCAGAGTTACAAAAAAGAAGCATTGATGATTTTCTAAATGAAAACACAATTACAAATGCAGATTTGAAAAAGGTTATAGATTTTATAAAGATAGGTAAGAGCGGTGTGCATATTCATTTAATTGATAGCTATTCTAGTCTTGATTAAGGGTGGTTACTTTGCTGTTGCACAAGACTATCTATGATAAAGAAGCTAAAACGCTAAGATTACAGTGCAAATATTGAAATTCAAAGCCCTAGATACTAAGCTCTGTTTGTGATAGAATAAGGCTTAGATACAAAAGATGGAAGGAACTCTATCCGATGAAAAAGAAACCAGTAACGATCCGTAGCAGTGCAGCGGAATACTTAACCTTTATTGCCTCAACTGGTGAGGGTGGCGTAGATGCAGTCTATGCAGATGAAAATGTATGGCTTTCACAAAAAATGATGGCAGAGCTTTATGGTGTTGAAACGCACACGGTTAATTATCATTTAAAAAAAATCTTTACGGATAATGAGCTAGACGAAAATTCAGTTATTCGAAAATTTCGAATAACTGCCCAAGATGGAAAAACATACGGCACCAACCACTATAACCTTAAAGCCATCATTGCCGTGGGCTATAAGGTAAATTCTGAACGTGCCGTGCAATTTCGCAAATGGGCAACGGACGTAATAGAAGAATTCACTATAAAAGCCTGGGCAATGGACGTAGAGCGCATAAAAAACGGGCTTGTGTTAAGTGAGAAATACTTCGATGAACAATTAGCACGTATCCGTGAAATTCGTATGAGTGAGCGAAAATTCTATCTGAAAATCACAGACTTATACGCAACGGCGATTGATTATGACCCGATGGCCAAAGCAACGAAACGCTTTTATGCAACAGTTCAAAATAAGCTCCATTGGGCAATTCATGGAAGCACAGCTGCGGAGCTGATTGTAGACCGTGCCAATGCTGAAAAAAAATATATGGGGCTAACGACATGGCAAGATGGGCCGCAAGGTAAAATCAAATCAACAGACGTAACTGTTGCAAAGAATTATTTGTCCGAAGAAGAATTAAGCGGGTTTGAACGTATTGTGACAATGTATCTTGATTGGGCAGAGAGCCTTACCGAGCGTAAAATTCCTTTGACAATGGAAGATTGGGAAACACGTCTTAATGCTTTTCTACAATTTAACGAACGAGAAATCTTGACTGATAGCGGACGTGTCACTGCTGAGGTGGCCAAAGCATTTGCACTAACCGAATTTGAGAAGTACCGTGTTATACAAGACAGGCTTTTTGAAAGTGATTTTGAGCGGTTTATTATGCTTGAAGAAATCACAGAAATGCTTAGTGAAGAATCCGAAAGTTAGGTTACAATTTGTCTTTTTGTGTATTTTGCACAATGCTGAAAACTTGATTTTGAGCGGTGAAAATCTATCTGATATATTCCGAATTTCGCCAGATTTCGGACAGATATTCAGATAGTTTTTTTATGCGTTCTTCGGCTTGTTCTTTTGTGGGTGGGTTTGTAATTATGGTTGCAATTGAGTTTTCAGCATCAGATTTTTTCATATCAAGCTCCCTTTTGGATAGTTGATATGAGTTTATGAAAAGGGCTTTGCCTGATATTCAATTTATATTTCTTTAAACAAAAGAAAGGATACCTCAAGAGGGTATCCTTTTCCTTCAGATAAAATTAATTAAACTACGGCTAGAATAAATTTTATATTCCACCATCTTTATCGCTCATAATGACATCCTTTCTTAGTTACCACTCAAATGTGGAAGTTCCCATCGATAATGTACCTTATTATTGTAACTCAAATTTTTGTATTTTGCAATGTATTTGTTATAAAGAAAATTGTTTTCCTTTTTGAGCGGAAGAGGAAATTCTTTCCTGCTATTATTATAATATGCACAAGATAAGAACTCAGGCTCAACAATTCCTCTATCAAATGATAAAATGTATGTCATTTTATTTACTTTTAGGTCATAAGTGCAAATTGAATTGAACTCATAGTTATCATATGGTTGTTTCTTTTTATCAAACTTTCCGTCTGTAATTGGAAACATATTTGGCACACTCAATACAGAGCAAAAATCATATGTTCTATTATTTTCTATTTTTCCTCGATTTATCTTGAAACGCCAACGCATATGCTTTTGGTCTCTCTTAAAAGTTAGGTCTTCTCGTGTTAAGTTTGTTTCGCTCCAGTAAAATTCTTCGATTCCCGATATAAAATTATTTTCTGACTGATACCAAAACCCAACATCTTTAAAGCGTGTGCGATAATCAGTCTCTAGCATTTTCTTCATTGTTGGGAAAACAAAATCTTTACCCGCATCATTCAAGTCTACATTCCTGTATATGTAGTTGCATTTTGTTTTATCTAGGATTTTTATTGTGCATGTAAAAATTTGTATCCCGTGGCCGTTTGGATAAATCGTTACATGCTTATTATATTCGGTATACCGAAAGCCCATGCTATTAGCAAAATTTGATATTTTTCGCTTTATTGGTGGAACATGCTTCATAATTTCCACGAGTGCTTTTATGTCTTGAATGCATCCCAAGAATACCACCCCTAATATCAAGATAAGACATTATATGACATAATGTATCTTTTGTCAAACTACGGTAAAAATCCGATTATGCTACTAGAAAAACTGTCTTTCCAGTATGGTCTTACCCTTTCTAGTGACAAAGAACAGGCAATATACTAGGTTCAAGACTAGCTCACACGCCGAAATGCCTAGCATTTACGCACCCTCTCACACTCCACAATAGATGGGTCTCGGCCAAAGAAACACCCGAGACCCATCTATTACGTTAGCATTACATTAGAGGGTACTCGGCGTGTGGGGAATATTGAGAGGTGGAAATACTCCATGGTAATTTTAAGGCTTGTGTAAAACCTTTATTTTTTATTTTCATAAAGATGTAACCTTGCTGTAACCATGGCGCATTTCAAACCACTAAAATTACAGTGCAGTTACAGTTATAAAGCCCTTGTGATATCAGCAGTCACAAGGCTTTTTTGATGCCTTTTGGCATTATTGGGTAATGACATAATATATTTATATATTATGTTCATAGGAAGGGGTGTGCATTATGATCTATGATTTGCTCTATGCGTACAGGGATCATCTGTTAAAAACTTACCAGCCGGCGACCGCGCGGACGTATTACAAAAGGCTCTGCACCCTGTTTGAGGGACAGAGCCTATCTATGACAAGTGGACTAGATATAGAAAAAGTCCTGCTTAATTTAGGACAGATAAAGTATAAGAACTACTTTTCACAGGCTAAAAATGCTTTCTTGCACTTTTGTGAGTTTCAAGATATTGCCCTTTCTCCTGCTTTGATGGAGCGCATCAGCAAGCTAGAAAAAGGCGCACGGAAGAAATACCGTAAATTAAAGCCTATTCACTATAGCGAAATAGATAGGAAGATTAAACATATCAGAAACAAGAAGCTGAAGTTGTGCTATCAAGTTATCGTTGCTACAGGTCTCAGAGTATCGGAACTAGCAGGGATAACGCCGAATGACTGCATAACGGCTAGTGATGAAATAACCTTTACTTTCATTGGTAAGGGCGGAAAGAAGGAATCCGCCGTACTTAAAGCTATCGAATACCCAAGGCTCTACCAGAGCCTAAAAGAGCTTATAGAAAGCACGTTTGGGGAGAAAAAACTATTTTACTCTGTGCCGTATTTGCAGAAGAAAGCGAAAGAATTAGGCTTTAAATGTCATGATTTGAGGCGGGTCTATGCGAAGCTAGAATATAAAAAATCTGGTTCAAGAGAGGAAGTAATGAAGAAATTAAGGCATTCAAGCCCTAAAACTACGAATATCTATTTAAAAAGTAAGGTGAAAATCTAATTTTATTTTTCATCAAAGGAAAGGGTGAAATTATTGAGATTACTTGATTTAATTATCAAAGAATATATAGCCATTGTCGAAACACTAACGGAAGATTACCCAATAGAAGAAAACCGAATCATCATTGAGCGTGAAGAATTTAAAAAACTGCTTGGGAAATATGCTTACGCTACGTTCGCAGAGAAGATAAAAGCGTATAAAGACCTAAATTTGATTATCCATGATGCAAACAACTACACCATGCCATATAAGGATAAAGAACTTAAAAAGACCGTCCGAAAGGTCATTATCAATTACAAAGCATACAAGCGCATAAAATATCTATATAATAAAGAGGTCAATGTCTAGGGGTGAGGCGATGATTAGGGGATTTCTTTGGCTTATTTGGAGCGGAACGGTTGAAATGTCAAAAAGAGATAATCGCATTTTGGCTATGTATGCAGTTCTATTTGTGATGACGATTGCATCAGCAGTAGCTTTAAATAATATTTCCGCTATGCTTATACTAACTGCCCTAATCGCCGTCATATTAGGGATTGTCCATTTTCTTAGAGATATTTTCCCATACAGGAAAAAAAGAGAGTTTTTTAACCGGGTATTTGAGGAAATAAACCTAAAAGCTGATAGTGGCGTTCCCTATTTCTTATCAAAAAATGAAGAATCAAGATTTATTACAAGCTACTCTTTCAAGACATATTTACCGCTCAAAATGTGGTTAGCCAAGCAAGATCACTTAGAAATGCACATGAATGAAAAAATTGTTGACATAAAACAAAACTCATCAAGTAAAAATATTGTTAACGTCTATGTCGCAAATAACCCACTGCCCAACCATATCAATTGGAACGGCACATATAGCAACAAAAGCAATATCCTAAATATCGGCGTAAGTTATTATGGCATAATCGGCCTGAATTTAGAAAAAACGCCCCATGCCTTTGTTGCAGGAGAAACGGGAAGCGGTAAATCAAATATCTTAAAATGCTTGATTGAACAGGCACTATACCACGGGCATGAGGTTGTTTTAATCGACTTTAAGCGTGGCGTGTCATTCTCTGGATTTAGTGATAAAGTGGCTGTATATTACGATTATAAGAGCATTATAGCAGTGCTTAAAGACATGGTTAGTGAAACTGTGGAACGCCTTGATACATTTAGGGATTTTGGCGTTGATAATTTTAAAGACTATAACAAAATCGCTGATGACCATTTACCAAGAAAGATAATCTTTATTGATGAACTGGCCGAACTGCTAAAAACCAGAGATAAAGAGCTTTCTAGCATTTTATATGATAGCATTGAAACTTTAACAAGATTGTGCCAAGCGGTGGGGATTCATTTAATCATGGGTATTCAAAGACCAGATAGCACGATTATCAGCGGTCAGATAAAAAACAATGTTTCTTACCGGATATGCGGTCGGTTTGTTGACAAAGAGCCAAGCCGAATTATGCTAGGAACAGACATTGCTAATACCCTGCCGAACATAAAGGGTCGATTTATTATTAAAGATGATGATTTGTACGAAGTACAATCTTTTTTCTTTTACAAGGAAAAAGTGGCTCCTCAAAGAAAAAGAGAAAGAACTGAGGATATAGAAAAAATTGAGCCAATTTTAACGGAAGAAATTGAAGAAAATATAAGAACTGAACTTGAGGCTATTATGCCAAAGGAACAGAAAAAAGAAGCGGGAATATTCGATTTCAGCGAGTTCAAGAAATAAACCGCCAAGCACGGGAATAAACATATACAAGCCACTGGGGGAGGTTTTGTATATGTCCAGAAAAAAGCTGATAAGATTTCTTGCTACAATACTTTATAATGCGATAATAACCGTGCTAAAGATAATTAAACCTATCAAAAGCATAGTTATATCGGTCATAATATTTATAAAAAACAATTGGATATACATAGTATGGCTCTTGTTTTATGTTGCTTTATTTGGTTTCATTACGAGGGGCATCTCAATGTTTTTCTACCTTATCACGGTTTTACTTGCGTTTTCACAATATGCGGAAGGACTTTGGCGCATGGTGATGGGCGTTCGTCCGCTTAGAATAAGGTCGGAAGAGAAACGGTTATTGCCCCTATTTAACGAGGTTTATGCAGGGGCAATAAGCACCAATCCGAAGTTATCCGAGGACATAGAACTATATATAAAAGAAGATATGACAATCAACGCTTTTGCCTTTGGTAAAAATACAATGGTACTTACAAGGGGCAGTATTGAGCAGTTGAATGATGAAGGATTAAAGGGGTTAATGGCGCATGAGTTCGGACATTTTTCATATCGGCACACCGAAGCACTTTTACTCTCAATGGTCGGGAATCTACCTATATCATTTGTAGGTAGAAAACTAGCTGATATCAAAAACCGTTATAGTTCAAATTTAATGAGAAGAACGCTATTCACAGGAATATTTATTGTTTTCTTTGATTTAATTTACTACATATTCAGAAGCATAGAATTTGTTGGTGAGTTAATCTTGATGTACTCTAGCAGGGAGCATGAGTATATCGCTGATGACTTCGCCTGTAAAAGTGGCTTTGGCAAGGAAACAAGGGACGTTTTAAAAACCGTGTATGGAATGTCGGTAAGCGAACCGGGAAGCGTTAGGGAGCAATTTAAAAGCACTCATCCACATATTACCTTACGGATTCAAGAGCTAGAAAGATTTGTAAAATAACAAAACAGGCAAACAGTGAATTAACATCGTTTGCCTGTTTTCTGTACCTTTTCTTTCTATTGAAATGCGCGTAACCTTACCCCGCCAGTAGCAAAATCATGCACTGGCCTTAGTAATCTGATATATTGAATTCCTATGTCCCAAAAGTATATTCTAAGGTCGTAATTTTCTACTCCCCAATTTCCAGAACCGTCAGCCCAACCATAGTTACTTCCAGCAGGTTCACCAAATCGAGCGACCACATCATTGAAACTTGATTTAACAGTAACACCACCTATGTGAAATAAAGGGTTATGTGAAGAAACGCTATCGGCGGGCAAGGTACGTGGGTCAGTGGTGTGTATGCGTTCGTCCCAGTTCGTTAAATCGGGACTAACTCTGATTCTCAATCCAACATCTTCAAATTCTAGGTAGCTGAGGCTCATCCAAAAATCAATCCAACTTTCACGGTTTTGGGGTTCGCTACCCGGGCCGAATAGATGTCCGTATTGGGATTCAATTTGGTGATACGTCATACCCAGCAGGTCACGAAGGTCTATTGATGCCGTTGGGGGTGTTCCGCTTTGACATGGACATGATGTATGCCATGCACCACCAGACCGGAAACGAAAGCCGGGTTGATTCGGAGGTGCAAAATCTGCTGTAAATCGCAGGCCCGGTACACTGCGTAATACGCCCCAATCGGTTAAGGAAGATATATTTCGGACATGGAATAGTTCAATAACCGTACATCTGCCAGTAGGGCATTCTCGTTGCATTGCAGAACTGGTTCGTGCACCTAGACCAAAGTCGCCTTGGATGCCATAAAGGCCAACACGGAAAAATCTAGCCATTGCTCGAAGATTGGCTGATACTGCAACGCTTGCACTAAGGTCAGCAGTGGCATTGTAAGTAACAGTTGCTCTGGTAACTGGTCTATTGTTTCTAATTCCGAACTCAGTTTCTGCTCTACACATAACCTCAATAGAGAATTGACCGTTTGCATTAATACGCAAACCAAGCTGAAACGCTACATGAACGCCAAACATTGGACGAATTCCAATTGGTTGACCAAGGGGAATTACTCTGTTTAGTCCAGAGCCGGAAGAAACCCTAATATTTGATTGCACAGTGGTTGTTATAACCATGTAACTCACATCGTCAAGGTTCGCAGACATTTGTAGTCTTGGCATGTAAAGACGAACTGAACCGCCTACCGTTACGCCTTGCCAATTGCTTTCTCTTATACTTGCTTCTATGTATTGACTAGTTGTTCGGATATTCACAGGAAGCCCACTAAGTGGCTCAATTTGTGAAAAAGGAGTGAGGGCTTCGTTCCAAGCTAAAGTATCAAACTCAATTTCTTGGGAAAGCAAGTCAATGTCACCAATAAATTCAAATTCATAAAAGATTTCTTCCAAAGATTCAGGTGACTTTACTGTGATAATGAGATTTGTACCTTGCGGGGCAATACTAGTAATATGTCCGGCTATCCCATCAGGGTTTTGCTCTGTGGGTTCAAAAGCAAAGGTATCGCCGGTGGTCAGTTGCAAAATTGCATCATTTGGCTGATACACCGTTACAATATATCCGCTTTCTGCTTCGGTTACGCTATATGCTGGTGTATTGCTGATGACAGTTACATCACTACGATATATGTAATGAAATACAGTGCTATTGTTAAATCTCATGAGCATAGTTGCCGCTTCGGCACGAATTGCAACACCATTCGGGACTATTGTTGTAGAAGTCCTACCATTGATAATTCCATAATAGTTCGCCCAAATTAAGCCGTCTACGGCCCATTCTTGAATCTGGTCTAGGTCAGTGAAATTATTCCAGCGTGAGCTTTGCCGAATCGTTGTATCCCTGTCGGTCATCTGGTCAGCAAAGCGATAGAGCAAGGTTGCAAACTCTTGTCTGCTTACATTATTTTGTGGTGCAAAGCGGTTATTTCCAATGCCCTGTGCAATGCCATTATCTTGCGCCCATGAGACATAGGGAGCGTACCATGAATCATGAGGAACGTCAGAAAATGTACTATTTCGAGGGTCACTATTATTAGCCTGTCTGCCATTGTGGATACGAAACAGTGTTGTCACCACCATTGCACGGCTAAAATTTACGTGAGGTGCAAAAGCAGTGGCAGATGTTCCACTCATGATTCCGTTTTGATGTACATAAGAAACGTAAGAATAGAACCAGTCATTACTTGATACGTCACCAAATGGTAACGACTGTGGCATAATTTCTTCATTATGTACGGTTGCACCTAATGCTTGCATCGGAAATAACCCTAATAACATAAGACACGCTAAGACAAGGCAAAGAACTCTTCTCATTTTTCTTACCCCCATGCTTCTTAATTTTTCGCACATAAAAACTTCATAGAATCTATGAAGTTTTTGCAATTCAATTCCGCTAAAATTATACTTTAAATGGAAAAATAAATTGTCCATTTTGCAAGGGTTTCCCGGATTCGCCTATTGACAGGAAAACGCCGAAATGATATGATTTCAACGTAGTCTGCAAAAGGTATGCCTTTTGCGGACTACGGTATTTTGTCATTATAATGGGGGCTAAAATCAAAGGAGTAGTACCCATGACAACAGACAGATACGCACTAGCTAGGGTATCAACAGGCAAACAAAATGTAGCAAGGCAAGTTGAAAGAATGATGGCACTAGGTATTCCAAAAGAAAATATCATCATCGAAAAGGAAAGCGGAAAAAGCACCGTCAGGACGAAGTATAAAAGATTGGTTAAACGGCTTAAAGCAGGCGACATCTTGTATATTGAAAATGTTGACCGTCTTAGCCGTGACTATGACGGCATTATCAGCGAGTGGCACAAGTTAACAATGGAAAAAGGCGTTATTATCAAAGTCTTAGATACACCAATGCTCGATACTGATCAAGCAAATCAAAGTTTGCTTGGCAGATTTATTCGCAATATTTTATTACATATTTATGCTTATCTAGCGGAACACGAATGGGAAAAAACGAAATACCGCCAGGCCGAAGGAATAGCCCTTGCCAAGTCAAAGGGTAAAAAACTTGGTCGCCCTAAAAAAGAGCGAACCGAAGAAGAAAGAGAAATTGTAAAGCAGTTTCAAGATAAAGAAATCAGTTTAATAACGGCTTTAGCTTTATCGGGTTTAAAGAAATCCGCATTTTATGACTTGTGCCGAGCGTTAAGTGATTATCAAGATGAAAACTAAATGAAAGGTGTTGGTAATGTGAAAATATCGTTTCTTGATGGGAAAATCATCATTGAACCAGTAGCAAATGAAGAGCTAGTAGCTCATGTGGCTAGTAATGGCGATATAGTCATTTGCAAGAAATAAAGAAATGTAATCAAGGGGTTATGTGAAGAAGTGCGTTTCACATAACCCCTGTAACTATTATCTTTTATAAAGCAGTCCGCAAAGTAAAGGTCGGAGCGTATTTTTCAGAGCAAAGTACGCTCTAAAAAATCTTCCTCCTATCCTTGACTTTGCTACTTTAGCAGTTAGTTAAAAACCAAGGGGGAAATTAAAAATAACATATATAGAACTATTTGCAGTAATAAGTAAGCAGTGGGCGAATGTAAATGACATTCAGCGATTATGCGGTAACGGTCGAGATAAAGCCCGTGAAATAAGAAAGGAAATCGAATATGAAATAAAGTTAAGCGGTAAAAAGCTCTTAGGTGGGAAAGAGAAAAAAGTCCCTATGTCTAAAGTTATTGATTATCTAAACATGGATATAAACCACATAGCGAAAATGGCTATGTTAGAAAAGAGAATCAATAATGATAGGAGAAAAATATAATGGCAGTCTTTAAAGCTAAGACTGCCACAAGAGACGGCAGGAAATGGTATTATTCTGTTATATATGTAACGCTTAGTGGCGAGAAAGACAGAAAGAAAAGCCAAAGGTATTTAACTAGAAAAGAGGCTCTTGAAGCTGAACGACAGTTTTTCATTTGGCAAAAGCATTTAGCCGATGAGCAAAGGAGAGCTGAAGAAGAAAAAAAGAAAATTTATATAACATTTGAAGAAATGTATTACAAATATATTGATTACATCGAAGAGGGTATCAAGGGTTCTACAAAATATTCTAAAAATGGGCGTGTTAAAAATCATATTTTAACTTATTTGGGGAGTTTGGATATTCATGATATAACAGTCAACACAGTTATTAACTGGAAATCTAAAATCAATAAAGCTACTTATAGTAATGGCAAAAAATATATGTTGTCGTACAAACAGACTTTATTTAAAGAATTGAAAGTAGCCCTGAAACATGGAGTAAATTTTTATGGACTAACCGAAAATGTCACAGATAAAGTAATGGATTTTCACGATAAGAATGAAAAGGTAATTACAGACGAAGAAAGAATTCGATATATAACGCCTGTTGAATATAACCTATTTACAAGTGTTATTGAAAACATCTTATTTAAAGCATTTTTTGCATTTTTATATTATATGGGTGTCAGAAGAGGAGAAGCACAAGCGTTGACTTGGGAAGATATTTCGTGGAGTGAAAATCAAGTTAGAATTATTAAGACTGTTATAACTAAAACTGATGAAGTCAACGAAAACGGTTTAAGGTTCAAAATAACCAATACCAAAAACCGAAAAAATCGGACAATCAAAATGCCACTAATATTAAAAAATATGTTGTGGGAGTTATACCAACATTACAAAGAATTTGAGGGGTTTAATGAAAAATGGTTTGTCTTCGGTGGCTACAGACACTTACCTAGTTCAACAATTGATAGGGAAAAGGATTTTTACTTTAATTTGGTGAATGAAACATACGGCAAGTCTATCAACAGAATTACCAATCATGAGTTTAGGCATTCACACGCAAGTTATTTAATTAGCCAAGGTGTCAAAGCGGAGCGTATTGCTTACCGATTAGGCGATACTGTAGGTGTAGTCTTAAAAATCTATGCACATTTATTTCCAGAAGTTGAAGATGAAATTATTGAAGCACTAGATTTAGTAGAAACAGAATACAAAATAAATGAGAACACAAAAAAAGAATTTTTAGAAAGCCCACAAGCTATAAAAATTCTAAACGCCAGTTAAATGTGTACCTTAACTGTACCTCAAAGGGTATTGCGCTCTATATACCCCACTATATAAGGGGTTATATACAAAATGGAGCAGCCGATCAGAGACAAAAGAGTACATACGGGTTATAACTGCTTATGGCGTAATACGCCTGTTTTAGGGCATTTGAGGATATCCACCACTTATCACAAATTCACAAGAATTGAAAAAAGTGTACCTCAAGTGTACCTCGATAACAATAATTTTAGATGGGACTTTTTAATAGAGAGCGGTGAAATCCGTTCTTTGTTTTTTATGTGACACATCCTCAACACATAAACGACACAAAACCAACACCATTTCACCACAAATTTACCCTTCCATTTTCATTTAGGTGTGCTAAAATGTGTACAATGGGAATTTTTCTCAAGATATTTTCAGAAAAGTCTCATAAGCAAAGGAACTCCTTATTATAGAGAGTTTCTTTTTGCATGGGAAGGTGGGCTGATTTGCATATTATGATAAAAATCTTGATTATATGACAAATGTCGATAAATCACGACAAAGAAATGATGATAAAGTAAAGTTGAAAGGGCGGTGGTAGCATTATTAAATGTTTCTACCGCCTTTTCATTTAGAGGGGAAAGGGAATTTATGAAATTAACTAAAACATTATCATATCAGAATCTAGGACATTTTAACTTTGTAGAAACTAAAAGGAATGTAATTGACTATTTCAAAAATTTAGAAAATCTAAAATGGCAATGGACAAAGATAAACGCTCAAAGGGGCTTAGTAACAAAACATGAATTTAATAAGGAGCGTAAAAAAGAAGGATATAAAAGAACTAACCGAAAAAGAACTACAAAAGCATCTTGCAGGCTTCCAGTGGGCAACCAGCATTCTATCAGACCTAGAACAGCTTTATATTATGGAGCACTTTGTGAAAGGTAAATATGAAGATGAAATCACAGATTTATTAGGCTTTAATAGTCGAGATAGCAGTGAGTTTAGAAGATTAAAACGCAGTGCTATATATAAATTTGCCGACTTCTTAAATCTAGTGGTTGAAAAAGTAGAAAAGAAACAGGGGGGATAATTTTATATGAAAAAAATGAAGCAAGATAATTTGATACGAGAAATCGTATCTTTTTGTTTGGATTATGGAGTACTGATTGATAGAAAAGAAATAGAACGTAAAATCAAACAAGGATTAGAAAAAGCAGAGCTTATCGAAGATTTATATAATACGATTTTTAGAAGAGCGAAGAGCGATAGGGGCATGGATATTAAAAGAGTGATTGAACTGCTTATAGAGCTTGAAAGAGTACGCCTAGAATTGGAGTTTAAAGACCATCTTTAAAAAGAGCATAACAGCCTTGACAGATTTGTAACTGCTGATATATAATCCGAAGAACAGTAAGACAAATTTCTCTAAGAAATTTGCTACAGTCTTTGATTTTCAGAGCCGGAAAACCTTGATAACCCAAGGTGTTTGACCTTTTCCCGATTAGAGGACAATTGTTGAGGCCGTAGATCCCATTATCCTCGGCATGAAAGTCGTAGACGTCTGCGACCGGCAGTGTGATTGTGAAATCACCGAGATTCCCAGTTGTATCAGAGGCGCATTCCACTGCGAGCTCATGATGGGCGGCGACCATCGCCGGGTGTATGTGACCCTCGGTCAATTCTCTATCGTGCGCCTAGAGCGGGATTCCCAGTTGCTCATGCCCGCCTACGATTATTGTTTGCCGGAAAAAGAGTGCGTGGGCAACGGGGAAGACGACCCCTGTTCACTGTTCTCGAAGATTAGCTTCCCGGTGGATGAGTTCTTCCCGCCGGACACGATTGAGACATCGGATAACTATCGAGAAGCCAAGGCGACGTTGTACCGATAACGTGAACAGGAACCCAGAAAACGGACATAGCAAGAAAAACCCTCCTGTTGTAGGATAACTACGACAGGAGGGTTTTTTATAGGGAAACATTATGCCGAAAAAATCCAGATGGGAACGCTCTATAACCATTCTCATCCTTGGCAACTCACGTTCTGGGAAGGCGGGAAGAGCAGATTTTTCTTGCCATTTGAATGAAGGAATGATATAATTTGGTGTGGATTATTTGATATAATCAGTATGATTTAAGATAGATGGAAGATGAAAATGAGCAGAAAATATATTGAACAGGGAGATGGATAGTATGCCCAATGTTTTGATTGTAGACGACAATGCAGAGATACTGGCGGTCAATAGTAGTTACTTGTCTAACGAGGGGTTTCATGTGGAGACTGCTGACACGGGGATGAAAGCGATTGTATGTGTCAATAAACACCAATATGATTGTATTGTATTAGATATTATGTTACCCGATATTGATGGGTTCTCCCTTTGCAAAGCCATTCGCACCACCACCGATACGCCGATCATCTTTTTGACCTGTAAGGACGAGTCAGAAGATAAAATAATGGGTTTGACAATTGGTGGCGATGACTACATGACAAAGCCACATAGCCTGCAGGAACTGACTGCACGCATCAATGTTATTTTGCGGCGCGGGAAACCGGACAGACAATCTGTTGCGCTTGGAGATAGTGTCATTGACAAGGAAAATAAAATGATACATACGCCGGTGCGCAATATCTTTTTATCACAAAAAGAATTTGAACTATTCCTATTGCTTTTTGAAAACCCGAATAAGCGGTTTTCTAAACTGGATTTGTTCGAGGTCTTGTGGCCGAACGGAAACGATGTTGGGACGGTGGCGGTTCATATCCTGAAATTACGCCGCAAGCTGGAGGGTGTCGCAGAGTATATCGGAACGATTGAGAACCACTATAAAGCTGGCTATTTTTATGTGCCGCCTGATGCTGCAGACAGGGGTGGCTAGAGATGGTACGTGAAATATCAATTGTCATATCTGTATTTGCGCTGGTGGCGTTGGCGTACTTGTTGATCGCTGTGCTGACCAAGCTGAAGAGTTCGAAGCGGGAATTTTTTGTCATGTTTCTGTTTTGCGGCATTATATATGTTTTTGGTGTAATGTTCCAACTGATGGCGACCACCTCGAATGGGGTAGCACTTAGTTTGCAGTTGATATCTTTGGGTGGCGTGCTCATGCCGCCCGTGCTTTTTTTGTTTTGCCAGAACTATTATGAGCATCGCTTTCCAAAATGGGTAAACCCCACCTTGTTTTTAACCGCATTTTTGCTGATTGCATTTATGTGGACATCTGAGTGGCACGAATTGATACATAGATCAATATATTTGCTCGACGAGCAAAATGGTGTACGTATGCTGAGTTGGAGTGTGATACGCGGCCCCCTGTTTTTTCTAGTGGTTGTGCATCCGACGGTATGTTTGTTCCTTTCCTTGGTGATTTTAATACAGGAGCTTCGGCGCAGTGCAGATGTGGCACAAAGAAAACGAGCAAGCGTATTGATTTTATGTGCGGCAATTCCAAGTATAATTCAGATGGTTAACGTGGTGCAACTCGGCGACTTTCTCATACAGCTTGCCATCGCACTTACGATGATGCTCGGTGCCTTTGTGGCATACTTGCGATATTTTAAATATTATTTGCTTGACAATGAAGAGGTCACCCAATCAAAGAGTGCGGTGCGGACGATGATAGCCAATGTTTCGCACGACCTTAAAACGCCTCTTACTGTGTTAAGTGCCAATTTGGAAAAATTGCTTACGGCCTCGCCGGGCGATCCGGATTATTTCCGCGATATTCAGATTGCCTACAACAGAAGCCTCGATTTGCAGCGACTGATTGGCAACTTGGTTGATATTACGCGTATGGAGTCAGCCCCAGAAAAAATATATAAACTCGAATGGGTATCGCTCAATAGCGTGCTGGCAGACGTACAAGGCAAATACGGCGATTATCTGGAAAGTCTCAATTTGACCTTGGATGTGAGCGGATGCGGCGGGGATGTGTCAATCAAGATTGACCCCGTAGCGATATGGAGCGTATTTGACAATATCATCTATAACGCCGCCAGACATACCGCAACCGGCGGTCTAACGATTACAGCGGAGTGTTTAGGCGATGACATTACAACCATAGCATTGGGCGACACCGGTTGCGGTATTGCGCCTAAATACCTGCCGCATATATTTGAGCGGTTTTATAAAGTGGAACAGGAAAAAGAGGCTTGGAGCGGACATAGCGGGGTTGGGCTGTTTGTGGTCAAAAATGTGATGGAAGCTTTGGGCGGACAGGTTAGGATGGAGTCCGAGGTTGGAGTTGGTACAACTGTGTTTCTTATGTTTGAAAAGCGGAGAAAAGAGGAATAGGGTTGTTTTGCCGTGAAACGTTTCATGGGGAATTTCGATGGGAATATCCAAAATTGAATCTGGGAGTCGGGACAAAAAATATTCTGATTCGGTATGTTATTCCCACCGGACACGATTGAGATATCGGATAACTATCGAGAAGCTAAGGCGATGTTGTATCAATAGGGTGCAGGTAACAATGAAAAATAAATACAGGCCCGGCGCATTTGCTTGCGCCGGGCCTGTAGGGTTTATATCACGAGGAGGCTAAGACTCCACTGTTGGTACTGGAATATACTTCCAGTCAATCACCCCGTCATCATCTCTGGTCAGATAGTGGTCGTTGGCCGCACCCAGCACCGATGGGAAGTACCATGCCGCCTCCCGTATGTCTGGGAAGTCTCTGGCATTTTCCAGGTTCTCTATTGCTGCGCCTAACCCTACAAACGCCTCTCTGCTGTCAACCCGGCCTAACATCCGGTTTACTGCCGTTGCCACTTCGGCGCGCATGATGTTGGTGCGGGGGCGGAAGTTGCCTCTCGTATCGCCAATCATCAGCTCTGCATGGAATACCATGTACACATAGTCGGTCGCCCATGTGCTGATATCTGCGCTATCCGGGAAGGGTGTTTCACCAATCTCAATTTCGTGCTCAATCGTCCGAGCCAGCATGGCCGCCAGTTGCTCCCGGGTGATGTAGTCTCTCGGCAGGAATCTACCGCGGCCGTCGCCTTGCACCAGACCTTCGGTATAGGCCCATGCTACGTAGTAGTAGAACCAGTTGTCTTCATTCACGTCGTTAAAGGCATCAAAGCTGTCCATACCTTCC
>Ga0131853_10008383_pt1 | contig 18842 bp, 10 predicted proteins | sample TergutLab28metaG_FD_92764 | JGI IMG/M metagenome (GOLD analysis project Ga0131853, IMG submission 92764) | Labiotermes labralis P1 segment gut microbial communities from Petit-Saut dam, French Guiana - Lab288 P1 (version 2) (version 2) | ecosystem: Host-associated > Arthropoda: Insects >...
GTAAGTGGCACAAGTCGCTGTTTGTTCTCAGATAAACACAAAACACATAAATACAGTGTGGGCAGAGCGTACAGTTGTTGAATGTTAAACTGTTGGTGCATCACGTGACCAGTAGGCTGTAAACGGTTTACCCGAATTAACGCGCCCTCGAAAATAATGCTTATATAAATTTTGAAAGGTCATGTTAAAATATAAAATGAACGTGAGCCTTGAAACTGTTACTAATAATGCTGATAATCCAGACTTGTCGACGCTACATGCTTGAACATATCGGCCATGTGATAAATTTACAATGCGAATATTTTGTGTTTTTTTTTGCTTTTGTTTTTTTGTCTTTAAAAAATCATTACATACTTCTGTCACGTTGTAAATAAGATCTGCTCCCTTTTGGGATTGTATGCAGAGTAGAATGGCAGTTTATTACCGTTGTTTCGGGACTGATAAGTTGTCCCGAAACGGCTGTAAGAAACTAAAATCCTACGCCGCGTAGAACTCCAAAAGAACGAAGATCTCAAGAACAGTTGGCGTTTAATTTGCGTTGATACCCTACTACGTTTCCGCGTAGCCCACGTAACAACCGAGACCCTCGTATCGTGCTAAGAACTACCTTCATAATCATGTTTCTTTTTTCAGAAGGGAGATCGGCGCACTGCAGGCAGAAAACTACGGCTTGGAACGACAGCTGTTCAGTTACCAGAAGAGCATAGCTTATGCTCATTCGAGAGGAACATACTCTGATGATCCGGCGACACCCGATGGACGCTGTGAGGACGATGACGAAAACGAGCCGTATTTCGACGAGCGAGCTTACTCACTAGGCGGTAGAAGCCTGTCCACCGACACAGAATATGCCTGAGAAAAACCAAAACCCACCAGCAAACAATCTTCCTCAGCTGCAGCTAAGACTCTGCCCAGAAGACCGGGCAGACTCCCTCAAGCACCCCGATCACCGTCAAGGTACCACGACACGCATTTCAAACCAACATCACGACATCTACCTCCTTCCCCGATAATAACGACCACAAACATCAACAAATCTCCCATAAAAATGATGCCACCCTTGTCTCTTTCAAAATCAAATAATGAAGACAATAGACGTAGTAACAGGGAAGACGCCACGTCCCATGTATCCTCTATATGGGAAGTTTTAGCGGATTTTGTTTGTTCTTTAGGAACTTTTGCATCCAGAGCTGCTAAATCAAGCCGTCGTAAGAACTATAATTTTTAAGAAGAACGAGACAGTTTCGGCATTGGGGCCCCGTATTTTTAAATTAGTAAAGCGCGACGAACCTGAGTTTAGTTGCACGCAGTAGTTGATAGAAAGTCTTTCATTCCGTATATTTTTAATGTAACCTTTGTTTTTTCTTTTGTTAAACCAACCAAATACACACATAATATTGATACATACTGAGTTTTATGTTCACTTGTTTTATTCTGATACGAAGAGGATATAATGTATTCATTTTATTTTAATGTATAACAAATTATATAGACCATCATTCTACAGATTGATCCTAGCTGGGAAACGATATATATATATATATATATATATATATAAACATTAATAATATACAAGGTTATTCGAAATGATTGTCGGGGTTTTAACAACTTTTAATACACAATACACTTGAGTTAGGAGTATGTAACTTTTTAATTTAATAGAACAACACTCCAAGTTTTTGTTACATACCGTACAGGTGCTCTATATGTGCACCCTTTGTGATTCTACAAACATCAACACGATAACCGAGTTCGTTCCAAACTGTTTGTAGCATGTCAGCGGTGATGGTTTGTATGGCGGTTCTGATTCGTACCTTCAGTTCCGGGATACTTGCGGGAAGAGGAGGAATATAAACCTGATCCTTGACGTAACCCCATAGAAGGAAATCACATGGGGTTGCGTCTGGAGAACGAGGTGGCAAGTTGTTAAAACCCCGACAATCATTTCGAGTAACCCTGTGTGTGTGTATGTATGTATATATATATATATATATATGTATATATATATATATATCAACATTAATAATGTACGTATTAGTATTGTTTAGCTGGCTTTGAAAGATCTTTGTGTGACCTCCCTGAGGATGGTAACAATAGTAATGAAACATGTCGGATTGATAATATACTACATCATTATGATATTATGTCTGTATTTCGTTGGTTTAATAATAGAAAATAAGTTGTAATAGTTAGTCAAAAATTTAATGGAAAGTTCCAAACAGGTGAAGGTATGTACATTTGAGTATTTTGAATGTTTAACGCCATCTGTCAGACACTGATTCATTCTCATAGTTAACAGGTACGTACATATCACAGCCCTCAGACTTTGATGCCATCTGGTGGACAGTGAGAATACCAATGTCCCTGCATGGAGTAACATACATACTATGTCTAACATTCGTGAACTGGTTGAAGCAACTACCTGAACCGAATTCAGTAACGCAGTATTTTACTAAAAACCAAAACAAACACCTGATTTTGTAACTACTCAAGAGAGAAGACAAAGTATCGCTTGTATTAATATATTTTCTTCAATTGAAACATTAGGATTTTCTCTCGAAGGAGGAAGCAAGAAATTATGCAGTCACATAAAAACAAGTATTTTTAGGCAAGGCATTCCCGTTGTTTTTTTAATGATGCCATCCCGTTGTGTACGTATAACTAATTTATTGTAATGTGCAGTCTTTACACAACATATAAAACAGATGTAAAAATACAACTGGTTACATTCGGCTACATGTTTCGGCCGTTACCCGGCCATCATCAGGCCAACAAAGAAATAGCGTTAATTAACACTATTTCTTTGTTGGCCTGATGATGGCCGGGTAACGGCCGAAACATGTAGCAGAGCTTAACCAGTTGTAAAACCACAACTGTTTTACATGTTGTGTAACGACGGCACATTACAGTAAATTAATTCTCGTTGTGTTATAATATAATAAAAAGTAACAACAAATAGAGTCTGTCACAGCTTTAATTTACTATTTTTTTACGCGGTTAGTTCATTGTTAATTTTATTTTAACCACTATGGGTTCGAATCCCAGAAAGCCTTCCAACCATAGTTGTTAATTGTGTTGTTCTGTGTATTGTCTGTGTGTAAATGTGTACTGTACTGCTGTCACCGGGTGTCAACCCAATTTCAGTTAACAAATGTCGTATCATATAATACAAAGCTGTAGTGTATATATATATATATATATATATATATATATATACATACAGTCATGAACAGAACGATGTTAAATTTAGTAGCAATATATAATATACAACTACATGTTTCGGCCCTGTATGTAGGTCATCACCAGGTTGTCCAAACAACTTATTAAGTGACTATACAGTATGTGTGGTAATTTTGGATGGGGGACGAGATCTCGTCTTACATCACAAATCGTGGGATTAGTAAAAGTTGCCAACATTTATACTGAAACATGTAGATATATATTAGTATCGCTACAAACTGTAACATTGTTGTGCTTATGACTGTATGTATGTATAGATATATAAACAATACAGCTTTGTGTTATTGACCTAACACAACGGGGATGACACACCTTAAGATATCGTATCATACAATATTATTTTAAATAAATCACAGCAACATGTATTATGGTTCTTAAAAACCATCTTCAGGCTGAATATAAAGCAGTGTTTATAATACAATCCCATAAAATGGACGTACATTTTATGTCATTGTATTATACAGTGTGTCCCACTCACTACCGAACCCGACATTTCTTTAATAATTTTACCACTAATGAGGATACATTTTCCAACTATACTCTGTGAACTCACACATACACTAACACTCATTAACAACAACCGTATTGTGTAGGCACCCTCAGTCAAATGACAGAGAGATCAGCTGAGAGGCGCGTCAGGCAGGAAACAGGCTGGCTGGCTGGCTGGCGGACCGCTGTTCCGTGTCGCAACAATTACGCGCACTACAGACACATTCCTCTTCATTTCTCACACAACGAACCTACTCCTGTTCAAATTTCTTTGCAATATCTTCATTGGTGTTAGAATTATTAAAGAATTGCCGCTTTCGGTAGCGATTGGGACACCCTGTATATACTGCTTTACATGCAGCCTGAAGATAGTTTTAAGTTGGGGCGTCTCCGTTGTGTACTACAATCATATAAAATAGGATAAAATAGTCAAAACACAACTGTGGAAATTTTATTAGCTAAGTAGTATCATTATCAATAAAAACTACATGTTTCGGCCTGCCTAGTAGCCTTCTTCAGATTACATCTGTCTGCTATAAAATATGCATAATGTACAAAGCTCTTGTAGCAGAGGGATGTAACCTGATGATGGCAACTAGGTAGGCCGAAACGTGTAGTTTGTATTGATGATGCGACTACTTAGCTAATAAAATCTCCACAGTTGTGTTTTGACTAATTTATCCCATTTTATATGCCTGAAGATAGTTTTTAAGAAACAGAATACATGTTTATCTCAGTATTTAACCAACTTGATGCACAAAATTTGTTTCACAATAAGTTTTATTTCATACCTCTAAATGTTTCGAGCACATGTGCTCATCATCAGGAGGTCAAAATAGGTGACCGTCTGGTGCACGGGTTGAGAGAGTCCTCTCTCAACCCGTGCACCAGACGGTCACCTATAGGTGTGATTATACCAGAGGCTGTGTAATACAATTTTGACCTCCTGATGATGAGCACATGTGCTCGAAACATGTAGAGGCATGAAATAAAACTTATTGTGAAACAAATTTTTATGCATCAAGTTGGTTAAATACTGAGATAAATTTACTGAGGTGCACGGTCAGCAAAACGTCAAAATACATGTTGTTATAAGTTCTTTAAAATAATGGTTTATTAAAGTTGTGTTAGAGCCTCTTTATTATTACATTACTTATTAAAAACAAGTATCAACATGACGTAATGACGCGCATAAACGTCATGTAATTTCTTCCTTAATTTAAAATGCCATATGCTACCTTCATGGCGGTTATTAAATTTGTTAATATCGTCAGGGGTCACTAAAGCAGTACTTGACTTTTAATTTCGGTAAGCTGATTCATTTTGTTTTGGGGTGGGGGGCGGGTACGCGGTGGTGCAGTTGGTTAAGGCACTGCGCTAAAAACCGGAAGGTCGCGGTTTCGATTCCCTTTGGGGTCGTTGAGATTTTTCGTTGATTTAATTCTTCGGAACGCACAAGGACCTGGGAACAGAAAAGAATACCGGGGATATCTCCTGGGGGGTAAAGGCAGCCGGTCCTTAGGGCTGATAACATTACCACCTTCATGTGCCTAAAGTCTATTGATTCTAGGAGCCTCAGCCTCCTGGAGCTCCCAAAGGTCTGTACAGGGATAGCTTTACCCAATCATTTTCTTAATTTAAAAACTACCACGCTTGATTTACCTATTGGAAATATTGCAGATTTGTTTCGCGAGAAAGAATAACTGTAGTCAAATTTATTATCGCAGTAAAATTAAAGTTATGTATGGGTGTGAAACTTGGTCGCTTACATTGAGGGAGGAACGTAGGCTGAGGGTGTTTGAGGCAACTTTTTGGATGCATTATTTGATTAATCCGTGCCTACTGTGAGAGTCGTGCTGAATATATAATTACACGTCACGCTTCGCCGTCACCATTTTCTTTAGTACGTAGTTACAAAATCAGGGACAGCAAGTCTGTAAAACATCAATTTTAAGCGGATCAGGTCATAGTGGGGGGTCAGGGTGGGGTCCGGAACTGTTTAATATGCGGAGTTGTATGTCAAGTCTGACTGACCTCAGGTTCGAGATTTAAAAATAGTGAATAATGTAAAATTTAAAATTCTGATATTGTCTGTCTTACGACGTAAATTAGTAAAATTAAATAAAATGTTTTGTATTTCCTGACTCCGTGCATTTGCAATTTACATTTCTTAGTCTGTCTATCATCCATCAAAACCTGGTGGTCTTAGTGGAAATTTGTCAATTTATATTTTAAGATAATTTAATATCTGAAATATGACAAAATATTTGTGAAATATTAATGGCAATTTAACCATTTTCGTGCTGAAATTTTCGAGAGAAAATCGTTCAATTCCTTAATATATATATTTTTTTTTGTAATTAAGTTTACGTACAAATTCAGTTTACAGGATGCTGCAAATGGTTAGCTTGAAGTATCAACAGATGGCAGCAGAGTTTCTTTTTACTGATAATTCTACACTACAGATATGCAAGGAAGAAGGCCCCTCGTTTCCCGAATGGAAGACGTCCATAAGCTAAAAGAAAAAAATGTTCACAGGTATGGTAATGATACCCTTTTCTTGTTTTGGTTCATTTCTTATATTGTTTCCTTCCTTCCTTGAGCTCTACAGGATGCTGCAAACTGTTAGCTTGAATTATCAACAGATGGCAGCAGAGTTTCTTTTCACTGATAATTCTACATCACAGATATGCAAGGAAGGAGGCCCCTCGTTTCCCGAAAGGAAGACGTCCGTAAGCTAAAAGACAAAATGTCGTTTACAGGTATGGTAGTGATACCATCATTCTTTGTGTTTTATTTTTTCCTTTCTTATATATATTTTTCTTTCCTTCCTTGAGCTTTACTTTGTTTGCCAAACTTCTCCAATAATATCCATAGTTTCTAAATTATCATCTAAAAACGACAACAAGAGGCAGACAAATGCACGGGAATCGACTCCAGGCCCTCAGTATTCGAGAGGTGTAACACTGTGCGTATCTTATACCTCGCAGCTGCAGGAATCAGCTATGTTTGGTGGGTTGTCACTTGTTTATACAATATGGTATTGTACATATATTGAAATGCATATACGTGTGTATATACTGTATAAAGGAAGTCAGTGCATGGAGTGTATATTTCTTTTATTTGTCCCTTATCATTGCACATTTGGGCTATATTATTGTTCAAGGTTTCAAATTGGAAAGAAAGAATGGGAAAAGTATCTCCAACTTTGTCTTTAATTTTCTAAGGATTTTCTAAATGAACTAAGTAGCACGCGTAAACACTATGTTTTAAATCATAAGCCAATAATAATAATAATAATAATAATAATACCAACCAAATACAGCTATTTAAAAATATACTCTCATAGCATGAATTATAAATTTCTGTCTTTGTATAAAACATGTTTGGACCATCAATTTACAAATGACTTGTTTATGAGAAGACATCCTGAACAGCACCAGTGGTTCTTATTTTTGCTGTCAATGGAAAGTTTTTAATAATGTCTTTGTTATGTCCTGCCTAGTTTTGTCAATTTCAGTCCGTACTTCCTGAACTCTAAGTATTACGTTGCAAACAATCTTACTGTGCGTTCACGCGTTTGAACCGAATGTACTAAACATGGACGGGAGTCTACAAGAGGTCTTGTATGTATAATTAAGAAAAGAAAATCTTGCGTGATTTCCTTCTTCCACCGCGAAGTAGATGAGAACTGCGCTCTTCAGGGCCATTACGCAGTGAGTTGTGGTGATAATTTACCGACGTTTTGGAACTGGTAGTTCGTCCCGAATCGTCGGTAGGGTATTACCATTAATGGCTGCGCAATAGCCCAGAAGATCGCAGTTCATAAAAGAAAAAATCTATTTGTGTATAAAGAGAATTAGGGAAAAAACAGTGATACGACATCCAGTGTTTAAAAATTCAATTTTTTTGTGCCGAAGCCGGTAGTCGTGTAGCTTAATTTGGATAGTGGGCTTAAATCTCGCGCAGAAGAACTTAATTTCTTCTTCTTATGCAAACAACGACTACGGCTTATGACGGTCCGGACTTCATAACCATATCTTGCACGATTAACCTAGATCTGTATGTGCAGCATTACTCACAGTAAATTGAAGCCTTGGGATTTTGTATTTATCCCATCTGTCAGTATGAGTCAAATCTCCCAAACCTTAATTACATAAAAATGTCTATTTTAAATTGGAAACAGCTCTCATAATCTGCATTAAAATATGTATCGACTGACGGTCTAACTAACGTAAGGTAAAGCAGGAGTTGGAAACGACATCCTGTAACTCCCAGATATTCGTGACCTTATGAACAAATTATTAAAATTTGTTTGGAGTTATTGTTTTGGTTTTTAATTTCGTTCTATGGGTTTAAAGACTTAGTAGTCACATGGCAGGAGATTGGGTGTAAAGGAAAACTGCTCAGAGCTGAAGACTATTTCGTCCCACGAAATGTTACGTGAGGCAGCCAATACATTGATGGTTGCATGACAGCTTATAATGTTAATCTTTGTAAATAACCAACTTGACGCACAATTGTTTTTCTTGTACTTGTTTATTCCAATTCTCTACATGTTTCGAGCAACCAAGTGCTCATCATCAGGAGAGTCACTTGTATCAATACTACCTCTGGTATATGTCAGTCTACGTAAGTGACCATGTGTTATGCAGGTTTAGAGTTCCATCTACACCTGCATACCACACAGTCACCTACATACGATGACATATACCAGAGGTAGTATTGATACAAGTGACTCTCCTGATGATGAGTACTTGGTTGCTCGAAACATGTAGAGAATTGGAATAAACAAACATAAGAAAAAGAATTGTGCGTCAAGTTGGTTATTTACAAAGACTGTAATAAGATGCACGATCAACAAAACATAAAATTCTGCATGGTTATAATGTCTTGCTGCAAAAGCACTTATTTATTCTAATCATTCAGATTTTTAAAAAGACCCCAGAATTTGTCGGACGTACATTTTTTAACTTAATAACATTCGAAAATAAGACTTGTCCGATTATTCTTGTAACACTAACAGCACACCACACTCCAAATTAAATGTCATATAACTGGTTAGTCAGCCGTCGAGCACGTTGACTGGTCGCAATACCGACTAAGATATTTCGAGTCCTATGCTGGCAGAAGGCGAGGAATCGTCCAAGAAATTGAAAGAAAGTGTGTCACACAGTTAAAATTCATAGTAAAGAAATCCGTTTTAATTTAAAGAGTGTGTAGTTATGTTACACTGCTGAGTCCTCTGTTCAAATCATACGTAAGAACTAAGAAACAAGATATTTCAGCCAGTATCATAACTAGACTACCAGCTGGACTACCGAGGAATCCGATTTCGATTATCAGCATCGAGATTTTTCTATTGTCCGCTGCCTCCAGACATACTCGATGTCCGACACAGGACACTAAACAGTGAACTTCAAGGGCTTTCTTTACGGCCCTTCCCCCCCCCCCCCTCAGACGACCAGCCCGTGAATTTCATCACTGACCTTCCTGTAAGTCCAACTGTGGGGCTGAACCTCCACAACGAGAAAATGCTGCCAGTTATTTCAATGTCGTATCATTGCCCTACTCTGTCACGTACAAGGCAGACACACAGTAGATGCAATATTTCGAAAGATGTGTGTGTCCGATGTTGTATCGAGGGATGAATTGGAACTGTTCTGTCAGTAAAATTATGGGGCTTATAACATGTAGGCTTGTAACAGGAAGTCAACACAATTAATGTACGTCAATAGCTAAATAATAATATTCTTACATATGAACTCACACTTCGTGCGTCATTGTTCTATTGATGGAATATTTCTGGAGTTGAGGGAAATTGTTACCTTCGCGAGTGTGACCATTCTTATACACTCAGTGTATTTATCGTTAATATTTTTGTTACATCAATAAGTCTGAAAAGATTTGGCGGATAAGGACATGGTATTCATGCGGTACATTTTCTATGCATCGCAGCTCTAAAAAGGAATTTTTTTTTGCTGGTGCCGGCTGGAATTGACGGTAGAATTCCTCTTCTTTCTTTCTTTCTTTCTTTCTTGGTCTTCTTTTTCACAGCACACTCCTTTCATTTCGATTTGTTTTGTTTCATTACCACTTCTGGGTGCGTGTACAAAATTTCGAAATGAGAATTTTAGTTTCGTCATGTCCGTCCGTCTGTGTGTTTGTCCATCCGTCAGCATGTAACAATTCTAAACCCACTAGACAGAATTTAATTACATTTTTATATTTGTGGATTTTTCGAAAATCTGTCGAGAAAATTCAAGTTTCATTAAAACCTTAAAAGATTAATGGATAATATCTCGCTGAATTCTCCTTAGAATGAGAAATATTCGGAGAAAATTTGTATATAGAATCAAAACACACATTTTACGTTCAACAACTTATTTTTTCCGAAAATCGTGCCCTTTGTAAGATAATGTGGAAAAATGAGGCGGAACGAGACAGATCACACGTGACAATATAATACGGCGCATGCGCATTACATGCTGGATGTCTAAGGCTACAGACACACACTGAGAATATGTAATACTTATTGTTTTTCCATGGTAACGATATTTACGCAAAATCTTTTCAATGTTACGTCATACGTACATTGCCTGTCTTGTCTTTTATGCTCGTATTAGTTATGTATGTGGTTGTGGAGACATTTATAGTAAAGACCGCTGTGATAACGGAATTGTCTTTATATTCTATTGCTTATTAAGTACCACTACACCTACGACAACCGCCATTTTATATACTTTTTGACAGAAGCCATCCCGTTGTGCAGTAACAATTATACAATATATTATATACCGTCAGTACACAGCAACGTCAATACAGTAATATAATGTATGCAATAGGTTACACTATGGCTACATGTTTCGACCGTAAACGGTCATCATCAGGCCAAAAAAGGAACATTTTGTTTAAGGTACAGAAAGGTAGTACTCAATGGGATCCCATTTCGTTTACAGTGGAATATAAAGTAATGTATAAATAAATTCCTATTTACAATTAAAATTTAAGCAGTAAACAATAAGATGAAGATTTTCTAAATACTATGTTGTTGTGGGCCTCAATCTGATTTCTAAATCAATAGTATTCTATCTGTTCTATCGTAACCGATACATAGATAGAATACTATTGTTTTAGAAATCACATTGAGGTCCACAACAACATAGCATTTAGAAGATCTTCTTTTACAGTCAAAACGGACATTTTATTCAATGTGATAATAAAAACCTCGTTTAATTTTCGTTAAACTACGCTTTTCTGTGTTTTTTTATCACTACGCTATAAAATATGCTTATTTCACATTGATATTTAACGTGTTGTGGCCTGATAAGGCCGGTTAACACCGTAACGTAGCCAAGGACAAAAAAAATATTAATTCACGTCAATTCTAAATTATTAGAGCGACAGCTTAATAACACAAAGACCAATTACATAACTAGCACAAAACGCATTACAGACTCAAATTTCACACATAAACACACACAGACAACAATGTATTATTATTATTATCACCATCATCATCATCGTCACTGTTGAACATTGGACTGTTGAGCCACCGAGTATACAAATAACATTATTATTATTATTATTATTATTATTATATTTTTATCAGTAATGTGACTTCCTTTACTGTAAAAAATTCTTCATTCCTAATACGATTTTTCCTTGAACAATACAAAAATAACAATGTTTGCAAACATTTTTATGCATTTATGATTGTTGTGACATAATGCCACATTTGAAATTGTTTAGTGCTGATTTTAAATAAACGAAAAAAAATATATATACGAATATAATGTTAATACTGTAGGCGTTGTAAAAGTGAACAAGGTTTTTTCAGTATGATTATTTTCCTTGGGAGGGCAAGTCAAAAATTTGTGGCAATTTAAGTACTCAGATTGTAATAATGTCAGCGCTTTCAGCTCAAATTAAATATAGCTTTGCTGCTTGCCTTGTTATATTAACTGTTACTGTGTACATAGTATACTGCTATATCATGTTTACATAGTTATTTACATGATAACATATTTTTCTGTCTTGGCTCTAATGCAATGACTATCGCCAGTACGTTCTTCACTCTTTGGGACCAACTCCGTTTATACTATGTACATTTGTGTTGTGGCTGGTGTCGTTTTAGGGACGCCTGCTGCATCATTCAGAGAGAGAGAGAGGGAGTTTAAAGTTAACCCAGACAAAATATTGAACAAAATGTTTCAATTAACCTTTTAACCTTTCAAACGTCCAATTAAATCCCATCTGCCATTTGCTGGCATTATTAGAAGCTCACCATATTCTCCATGTTAACAGGATAACGGTTAAAGAGGAAACTTGTCCATTTTATATATGGACTCAGTGCGTACCGCGCAGTAAACAATCTCCACTTCGGTTATACAAAACCTATCTGTTAATTTTGTACAAAGAACAAGTCCATACAGAACATTTAAACGCAATGTGAGCACCATGTCGAATTTTTTAGTGTTAAACTTGGTGGTACGTGAAATAATCGCCAGACTTTAAAAAGTTAGAGTTCAAAATAGTGGTAACTCCTTCTCGGGGTGTTAAAGCTTCCGGGCTTTTGGGCTAACTCCTCACCTTCATCTAGTGGCAGGGTTAAAATGAGAGTAGCTGTATCCACTTACCCTATATTTCTTCATGGCCAAAACATGGTAACTTTAATTTCATGTTACTTCGAAATCGCGAAACAAGAGTCCCAAATCTCTATCTTAACATGCAAACTGAATAAAGCTATCTGAAATTTAGAATTTTCGCGGGAAAGGTGATGAATGTTTCAAGAGTCACTTTGTAGAAATGTACTGATGTTTCGAAAGAAATTGCTGCCTACATTTTCAGGGTATAATAAACACGGTTCACCTCCACGCCGCGCCAAAGTCTCGGAAGAGAAATATCATCAACAATGAATCACCGTCAAAACGAAATAATTTTACTTCGTTTCGTCTTATAAAATGGTGACCAACACCACACGTCCTCAATGTCGTGCAGATTTTTTTATCACGCAAATCACCATACACTAAGTAATAACGTGACACGAGAATTTAAAAACCTGTACGTGTGGTATCACTTACATTTTAAAAAGAAAGATTCCTGTATTAAAACTTGAATTTTGGTGAGTCTTTTTCAGTTTTTAATAAACTGGTTTTCCGGACATTTGAATAAAAAATAATCACAATTATGAGTCTTATCTGTTCTATATAGTTCTGACAATGTTACATCACATCTAAATTCATAAACTTTGTGGACTCTTTTTAATTGTATGATAATTGAAATTTGTATAATTAATATAACCACAAATTTCTGGAACAGGATCAATGTAATGTGCATATATATATCGTCAAAACAACTATATTTATTAGTAGTATATTGGCTATCTACTACATTAGACACAACTACATGTTTCGGCCACTAATGTTGACCATCTTCAGATTGTACATGGACTTATCGAGTAGCTATACAACATATGTGGGGTGTTCTTTTTGGGAGGGGTACGGAAAAAGGGTTTTTCTTTAGTTGTGGGACTGAGATCTCGTTTGTGTCAGTGGTGGGTGCACGGTCTGGAACAGTATCATTGCTATCCTTGCCTTAGTTTTAGCTATGTCTAGAACGGGGTTCCTTATATTAACTTAGTATCCTTAGTTATACAATGGTAACCATGTGCTAGGTCTAATACTAATAAATATGGTTGTGTTTGACGATATATACACATATTCCATTGATCCTTTTATTTCGATGACACAACGGGGGTTACGCACCTTAAAAAAAATCTGGAGCGGGATCGAACCCTGGTACCAGCACGGTCTACACATCAATGTAACAGAGACAACTGTCTAGTGAAAGAATATATTTATAGTGACACTTGATAAAATTCGTGGATCATATATTTGGTGAAGTTTGCCTTGATGTACCTTTGAAACTGTCCTTGAAACACGTCGCCTTCTGTGAATTGATTCTAGCCTGTTTCAATAAATAACTGTGTAATGGCGTGAAGACTAGAAAAAAAATTCTGAAGATAGGGGCAGATCCCATCCCGGAGACGTAATGTTTATTAATTGCATTAATTTTAACACGTGGGCCCGGTAGCTCAGTCGGTATAGCGACTGGCTACGAGCTGGACGGTCCGGGGATCAAATCCCGGTGGGGGCGAGATTTTCCGCACCTGTCCAGACCGGTCCTGGGCCCCAACCAGCCTCCTGTACAATAGGTAGCGGGTCTTTCCCGGGGGGAAAGAGCGGCCGGGGCGTGACGCTGACCCCTCACCCCTTCTAGTGTCGTGGTCAAGAAAGAGTAGAGCTATACCTCTACTCCCCTTATGGGCTGTACAGCCTGTACAGAGCCTCAGTGCCTGTATAAGGCTGCACTTTACCTTACCTTTACCTTTAACACATTATACAGTAGAACACGCCCATGAATTAATCAGGATAAGTGAATTCCACCTGTCAAACACGCGATCTTTACAGCGTTTTTAGTGACGGTGAAAAAACCAGCAGAACTGAAAAAAAATCCGCAAACTTAACTTGGGATTAAATAAAACTAAAAACTGTGTTGTTAACTAGACTGTCACTGGACTTCTGTTAATTCGACTGTCACTGGACTTCTGTTAATTAGACTGTCACTGAACTTCTGTTAATTAGACTGTCACTGGACCTCTGTTAACTAGACTGTCACTGGACCTCTGTTAATTAGACTGTCAGTAGACCTCTGTTAATTAGACTGTCACTGGACCTCTGTTAACTAGACTGTCACTGGACCTACTTTAATTAGACTGTCAGTGAACCTCTGTCAATTAGACTGTCACTGGACCTCTGTTAACTAGACTGTCACTGGACCTCTGTTAATTAGACTGTCACTGGACCTCTGCCAATTAGACTGTCACTGGACCTCTTTTAACTAGACTGTCACTGGACCTCTGTTAACTAGACTGTCACTGGACCTCCTTTAATTAGACTGTCAGTGGACTTCAGTCAATTAGACTGTCATTGGACCACTGTTAATTAGACTCACTGGACCTGAGTTAGTCACTGGACCTCTGTTAATTAGTCTGTCATTAGACCTCTGTTAATTAGAATGTCACTGGACCTCTGTTAATTTCCCATTTCGATTCCAGTGTCTTGAGATTTGTTGAGAAATATGTCTGGCAGTGGGCTGGGTACCTCAGTCGGTATAGCGACTGACTACGGGCTGGACGGTCCGGGATCGACTCGCGGTGGAGACGAGATTTTCCGCCCTTCCAGACCGGCCCTGGGGCCCAACCAGCCTCCTGTAAAATGGGTACCGGGTCTTTACCGGTGGTAGAGGCGGCCGGGGTGTTGGGCTGACCCCCCACCCCCATCTAGTGCCGAGGACCTACAAAGAGTAGAGCTACACCTCTACTCACCCAAAGGGTCTTCGTGGCCTATAAAAAAGGGGTGAAACCTACCGACATGTCTGGCATATATTGGGTTTCGTGTGACCACAAGAAAATAAAAATGGAGGAATCTGCGAACATTGGGTTGAAACGTGCTTATAATTTTAACATTTTGTTCAATATATATACATACATATATATATATATATATACATACATATATATATACATATGTCTTGGTTTTCTGAAACTCAGTAAGGGGGGAATATTTTTCAGTCATTGTAAATAATTAACACAGACACGCTGAGTTTCATTCTCAGATTTGATTATAATTCGTGATTGTTAGGAGTAGTGTATCTCCATGAAGAAATGTCTCGTTCTAAAGGTAACATGCCGCAGTCGAGCGGCAAAGAACGAAATTTGTTATTTAAAACATTCAGTCAGTTATGTCCTACTTTCTTCCAAATTACGTCTGGGACCAAGAACTGTGGGGACCGCGGTGGCTCAGTGTTTAAGGTGCTGTGCTACAAACCGGAAGGTCGCTGGTTCCATCCCAGCTAGTGTTAGTGTATTTTTCATTGACCTAAAATTCTTCCGATCGCACTATCGCCCTGGGGTCGACTCAGCCTCTAACAGAAATGAGTACCAGGAGCATTTCCTGGGGGTAAAGGCGGCCGGTGCGTAAAGCTGACAACCTTACCACCATCCTGTGCCGTTGTCACGAAATCTGGGAACCTTAACTTCCTGGAACCCTTTGGGCCACTCCAGGGCTTTAATGGGACTGCTTTACCTTTACCTTTACCAAGAACTCCGGCATTTCTTTCAAAAATTTAAAAGGAGACATGAACTGAAATTTGACTTTAAAGTCCTTCTGAATCTACGAAATTCTAACACAAATAAATATGCCCTTTTGACTACTTTATGACAGAGTTAGAGTCGTTTCGAGAGCCACAGTTTAGGAAACAAGTTAGGCAGCAGCATGCATGGACAAAATAATTTTTTTATTCCTTATTTTAAGGCCAATTCTTTCTGTTCAACCCACGACAATAGATAAGATTCGTTTAGTTATGCGATTCTGTTCTTCAAAAAATTTTTCAAATCACTGCCCACGGTCAACCTCACAGGCGTACAAACTACTTGAGTATCATTCCTTCAAGGCCACTCGGCGCCAACCACAAAAGTGACGCCCGCGAGCCACGTTCCGGCAACCCACGCTGCATGACAGAATACGTGAACATGAAACATAAAACGCTAGTGACATTGCTTCATGATATTCAAGATTAAGGAAATCAATAAACCAAAATGGCGTTAATTTCTTCGTGGAAGTGACTATACTGATATCAATGTAACTATCTATATGGACATTCATGCTGCCATCTATAATGGGGCATTCTTGCCAATGTGTATTTGGACATTCATGTCACTGTTTATTCGGGCATTCATGCCAAAGTGACTACCATAACTGGTTAAATCAGAAAAACAATTTCGAAATATTCTTAAATCATTCAGTATCACTTTTTCTAAAAAAGTTTCTTCAATGAGACCGAAATTTATCTTGGATTTGAACATGAAGACTGCTGTCTTCTGGGATATGACGCCGTGACGTCTGGTTGAAACGTAGGGCGTTTTATAGCGTTCTGCTGGGCCCCTCATAAGAGCAGTTCTCGGCTAGTACAACAGTCATAAATGTTTACGAATGGAGATACACTACTTTTGCGCGAAACTCTTCAGCGAAATTAATTTCACACCTTAACTTCAGCGAACTATTGCCTGAAAGTTCTTTCCCCGCCTTGCAATGTATATAGGCCTATATACTAACATATTGATGCCTTCTACACGTCCGACTCACTCGGAAACTGTATGATATTTTTTCTTCTAATTCATAAAATTACACTATTATGCTATTACAAAAACTGTAATCGCAAATTTTTGTATTTAGAGACAAATGTAGTTGTGGATATTTTATTAGAAATTCAGTATGAAATAATAGTTTGAGTGTTTTATAATAGGCAGTGTTACCGTGTCATTAGTGCAGTCTAATGCAGGCTTGCACAGCTCCAAAGCGGCTAGGGAAGTGTTGCTACAAAGAAAATAGCTGCGGGCCGCAAGGCTAGACTCTCTGGATGGGGGCGATATTTCACTAATAACTCATACGTTGTTAGATATATCATTGTTAAAAATCCATTTTCGAAGACGAAATTTAATTCTCAGCATTCGAACAGTAATGGTTGAAAGTAATAAAGAAATACTTCCCCCAAAAGTGGTCACGGGTAGCACAGAGAGCCCCAGTGGACCGCATGCGACCCGTGATGTGCAGGCCTGGTCTAACGTTTCGTGCCAAAGCTAAAATGTAATTATTTAAAGTCTACAAAGCAATGGTACAGTGCGTTTCCAATTGTAACGTGGCACTAGACTGGATTGCACACTGCAGGGCAAGCGGCGCCAGCAGTCACTCTGCAGCAATGATGTCGTCCGCTCTACAATGCGCAGTCCTCCCCGTTAAAAAAAAATCAAAGCCAATCAGTTAAGCAGGCATTTATGAAGTTGTCGTCCCATCTTACAAGTGAGTAGGGATAATTTTTCTATTCGATCTGTAATTCTTGTGTGTTTCCCTCGCTCATACTGAAGGTTTCATCTGAAATTTCTGTAACATTTTCACGTCCAGTTTGCTATGGCACTTTTTAAGGTTTCACTACTTGTCAGTGCACTTCGCATGCGCAATGAATTTGAATATTATTTTCAGCTACATATTTATTTTCTATACAAACTTTGTGATACTAAATATCATAATTCTGCAATCGATCTTAAATTTTGGTGAATTAGCACAATGTCTTTTTCCATATTATATAAATTTGCGCACATTTTGCAATTCCTAAAGCGTGTCACCAATCTTTGTGAGGTAATAAATCATGTTAACCTAAATTTTATAATTCATATTAAGGCCCGAAATTTATTATTGTCGTGTATGTTCTTTCCAATATACGACAAACGAGTCCATGGGCTGTAATTGTACATAAAGGAAGCAAATTTCCAAGTGACACTAATTGTTTTTCTAAGCTGTCTACTCCTGCCTGCAACCTCTATGCCTTTTCTTATTATGTATGAATAGTCACAAAATATGTCATACTTAATTAAGCATATATATATATGTATGGATTGTTTGTGATAACAGAGAATGAAATTTAAGGGTGCTACAAAAATTATTGGTGTTTGAAAAATCTCTGAATACAAATAAACATCGAGAGAATGTAGTTCTTTTATTATTATTTATTATTATTATCATTACGAGGGCCGGCTGATAAGTTTTGCCTCCATTTAAAGAGAAAATGAACGGGAAAAGATATTTTAATGAAATAAAAAATAAATATGACTACATCAATTATTTTCAAAGCTGCATAATTATTTTTCTACAAAATCACCACACACTTCAATACACTTACGCCTGCTTGCCCCAACTCTCCATCTTTGAACCGCCTTACCCAGCGTCTTACTGTACTCACATCAACACACCGATCACCATAAACAGCTTGCATTCGTCTGTGAATTTCAATTGGAGGGACTTTTTCCGCTGTTAAGAATTCAATAACAGCACGCTGTTTGAACCGAACGTCTGAAAACTCTTCCATTTCGATGTGCACTGGGTGAGGACTGTAAGCATCTGTGTGTTCAAGGTGACGTATGATGGAAGAGAGATACCATGCGACTACACAGAACCGGTTTTATCCAGATATGTCTAATGTAAATAAAAATATTA
>Ga0131853_10008385_pt1 | contig 18839 bp, 15 predicted proteins | sample TergutLab28metaG_FD_92764 | JGI IMG/M metagenome (GOLD analysis project Ga0131853, IMG submission 92764) | Labiotermes labralis P1 segment gut microbial communities from Petit-Saut dam, French Guiana - Lab288 P1 (version 2) (version 2) | ecosystem: Host-associated > Arthropoda: Insects >...
ATTTCTCTATCATAGGCTTGTGCGACTATTTCAATGTGATTTTCTATTTTCATGATAACTCCTCCTTGTATTCAGCAAGACTACTGATTTCAAAATTCATACGCGCTATACTCTCAAGTGACCTTGTTTATCAGGGCTTGTTCTCTCATTATCTCCACACCCTTCGCAGTTATTTATGAGTATAAAGTATAAAATCGGAAAAGACATAGCCATTGAATATATAGTATTTCGCCTGAGTGCTGGTCGTTGAGCCCTGCTATTTTACGAGCTTTTGTCTATTGTTTTCTTGTGAATAGCTGTATTCCATCTTTTGAAAAGGCGGATGAAATAAAATGCTGATATTGCCGTAATTGGTGTTTTGGGATGTCGTCTGTTGCTTTTCTTCTTATATGAAGCATCACAATATCCGCGTTCGGTTTTGGGTGGAAATCGTCGCGTGTGAAATGATATATTATTCGCATTTCGAATTGGGGTTTTATCATTAAGGAGATTTTGGTTTCGTGAGGGATGCCGATAAAACGCTTTGCCGCGCCTTTTTCCATAATAAGCCATGCATCAGTGGGTGGGTTATTGGATTTGGTTAACTTTCTTATTATATCGGTTGTGTGGTTGAAGGGGATATTTGCGAAGACTTTGTATGGCTTTGATGTTGGTAGCTTCCATTTTAAGAAGTCTTGGTGGTAGAGTTTTATGGTTGACTGGTATTTCGCATATAGCAGATTATATAGGTTTTTGTCTATTTCTATAGCTGATATATTGTTACAGTATTGTAGCAATACATTGGTTATATGACCTTTACCGGGACCTATTTCTATTACGTGGTCGTCTGGCTTGATATTGGTTTTATTTATTAAACGCCGGATTATTTTAGAACTTGTTAAAAAATTCTGAGAAACCCATACAGGTGGGTTGCTTTTTTTTTGCATAAAAAATACACCTCTTCATATTCAGATTTGTGAACATAAAAAGGCGTGTTTAATCAAGGAGCAGTAACTGTCGCTTCCTTGTTTAGCACACCTTATTTACTGTTGCGAATCCGAATATTGTTTATCATCGGTGTATTTGTACCTCGCTTATATGCACTTACTTCTATTTAAGTATATATCGTACATGCATAGCTGTAAAGATAAAGAATCCGTTTAAATTTCTGTGATTTCTAAGCGTTATTTCTTCATTGCGAGTAGCGTAACCCGATATGTTTTATCGTCAAGCGGGATCGGGACAGGTTCATCGGTATAGTTTTTATAGGATTTCTCAATGGCGAATCCGGCACTTTCAATCCAGCTCCATACCTGCTCTTGCGATGGAATATGCTTTTGCTGAACGCTTGGCTTTATGAAGCTATCTCCGTTATTGGTTGTTATCTCCATGTGGTTTGGCCCGACGCAGATACGTGTTGCAGGATTGTATGCTCCGCCATAGCTTATGGTACGACCATATGTACCTAGGTCATCTGTTCCTTTGAAATAGCTACTTTCACCTAGCCCATTGAAAACTGCTTCCGGCTTGCTGTACATATCAAAGTCCATTAGCAAGTAACCGCCTTGTTTCAACGCTGATGCGGCATTACTTATTAAAGTTTGTTGTGCGTTGGCATAATCGTTATGAGCTTCGATATTTATTAAGAAGTTTCCGCCGATTAATACAATATCGTAGCCGCTTCCCCACTCACCGGTTATGGCATCTGCTTTAAATATCCGTACATTTTTTACATCTTTGGCTTTTTTATAACAACGCAGCAACATATGCTCGTCTGCATCAAAGCCTGTCATATTATGACCAGCTTGAGCTAAAGGAATTGCTATACGTCCCCCACCGCAAGCTACCTCTAAGATATTTTTCGGTTTTCCTAGTATCTTTTTAAAGAAATCGACATCGTCTTGCTGGGTTTCCATTTGCTCGTAGATATACGCATACCAATACCTTGCTATAAAATCTCTGTCCAAGCTGACACTCCTTTGTTTTCAGATACAATTATCCTAATTTTATGCCTTTTTGGATTGCTGTAAAGATAAAATTCAAATATAAAAACCTCACCATCCTAGTTCGAATCCTAGATAGCGAAATTTTTTAGTGATATCATAATTGTTCTATAATGCTCCTCGTTTGTGAAGTATCCACTTGTCACGGTCTAATGGGTCTATGCCACGCCGTTTTTGCGTTGTCCCTTGCTCCAGAGTGCATTTCTTATAGCCGCAAAATTCCATGGCGAGTATGCCCTTACCTGATGTCAAGGATGCGAATGTAACTGGGTAATCCATGGAGGTTGCTACTGGTACTATGGCTTCCATTTCAACTTTGCCATTTCTCATCACCGGTGTATCGAACTCCCCGCGCATTTCTATTATGTCTCCAATGAGCCTGCCGCAAAGAGTCTCTTCGGAGGTGAGTCTTAGCTTGACCAGTGGCTCCAGCAAGTCTGAACCTGAGTCGTCTAATGCTTTCATTACGGCTATTGGAGTGGCAAGAAAAAAATCCAAGGGATGAGTATGGAATTTATGATCTTGACCATCAATTAGGGTTACTTTTAAATCGGTAACCTCCCAACCCAGCCGCCCTTGTTTCAGTGCCTCGGTTACAGCGGTTGCCACGTGGTTTTGATAACGGAATTGCAGGATATGCCCCTTGATTATGGATTCATATTGATATCCGCTGCCTATTGGCAGAGGGTCTACTTGCAGCTTTACTACTGCCCAGCAGGGCTTTGGCATTGTATAGCTCTCCAGCCCTATGCCTTGCTTTGCAGGGGTTTCCTTATATATAACGGAAGGTATTGAGAAAGACACAGCTAAGTCATAACGTTCTTGTAGCAGATACTCTAGGATTTCCAGTTGGATTTTTCCCATTATGCTGATAACCAGTTCTCGCTCATCTTTGTACCAGGCATAGTCCATTAGTGGGTCTTCGTCTGATAGTTCCGATATAGCTTTAAGCAGTTGATTTTCCTTGCCTGTGGGGGCATTTACTTGTACTGTAAAAAGCGGCATTGATATACGAGGGCACCGCTTCATTGATAGCTCTCCAATCATATCACCTATTTTCGCGCTATGCAGACCGCAAATTGCGGCTATCTCATTACTTTGTATTTGCCCTATGTCTTCACGTTTGCGCCCTGATACCTTGCGGATCTGTGTGATTTTTGCTTGGAAAGGCTCTATACCCGGTCTATGAATGGTTACAGCGTCGCGATTTTTCAGGCTTCCTGCATACATACGCACATGGGCAACTTTTCCGATTGTATTGTCATGCTCGATTTTATAGACAATGCCTGTGGGTTCGCCTTCCGGGGTTATGGGCATTGCGGGCAAGTATTTTTTGATGGCTGAGGCAAGGATGGGTATGCCTGTTCCATTTATTGCCGCGCCATATATTAATGGAAACACCGTGCAGTCCGCGGTCTGGTTTATAATGCTGGATTCGATATCTAGGGTTTTCCCCTCCAGATACTGAGCAGCTAGTTTTTCATCGTTTTCGCATAATTCGAAGATGCTTTCTTCGGATATTAGGTCGATTGGAATTATTTTGGGGCTGAATTGCGATTGTAATGATTTTACTGCTTCCTCAAGCTGGCAACCGGGACGGTCGATTTTGTTTAAAAAAATAATGGTAGGGATGTTCATTTCACGCAGGGCTTTCCAGAAGCGTTCCGTTTGCGACTGTATCCCTTCCGCTGCCGATACAACCAAAACAGCCCCATCCAGCACGAATAGGGCTCGTTCAACCTCACCGGTAAAATCCATATGACCGGGGGTGTCGATTATGTTTACTCGTAGGTTTTCCCATTGAAACGTCACCGAGGCAGCTGCTATAGATATACCGCGCTGCCGCTCTATGGGCAGAAAATCAGTTTGCGTGTTACCCTTGTCTACGGAGCCTAAACTTCGTACGGCTCCGGCATGATATAAGAGCTGCTCTACTGTTGTGGTCTTTCCTGCGTCTACATGTGCAAGAAAGCCTAGGTTGATTACCTGCATGGTGGTCAGTCCTTATATTTTCGTTATTTGAGTGGGAGCGGCTTCGCAGCCTCCATGCACTCCTTGGTTTGTATTATATTTTCGTTATTCGTGCGTATTTTGCGATGAATTTACGTGTCTTTCCGCTTACATCAAAGCGTACATGGACTTCGTGGTCACCGCTTCTTTCTTCAATTAGCACAACCTCACCTACCCCGAGGAGTGGCAGGCTTACCCTGTCCCCTACCCCATAATCAGGCGGGTCGTTGTTAATCATTGAATTTTTTGCTTGGTTTAAATCAAATCTACGACCCACACCGGCATCCAGCTTCTGTTTTGGGGCTGGCTTTTGAGCTTCGAAGCTTCTGCCAATTTGGGTTCTGGGCTTGCCGTAGAGATTTACATTTTCGATATGCGCATCAGGAATTTCCTTTAAAAAGCGGCTGGGTGGGTTATTGTTATAGCCGCCGTCGTAGCGCATCCTTCTCATTGAGTGGCTTAAATAAAGAACCTGTTTCGCTCTTGTGAAGCCAACATAGCACAGTCGGCGTTCTTCCTCCAGTGCCATGGTATTGCCCTCGGTTAAGGCTCTTGATGAAGGAAAAATATACTCTTCTAATCCCATCAGGAAAACGGCGTTAAACTCCAGCCCCTTCGCGCTGTGAAGGGTCATAAGGGAAACAGCCTCCGTGCCTTCTTGGTAGTTGTCTATATCGGCTACCAGTGCTACATCCTCTAGGAATCTCCCAAGAGATGGATCATCGGAGTCTTTTTCAAACTCACGAGCTTTTGCCATTAGCTCATCAACGTTTTCTTTGCGGGATTCCCCCTCCGGGGTTCCGTCCTCAAGGCTTTCATAGTAGCCTGTTTCGTTTAAGACCTTTTCTAATATGATAGATACAGGGTTATCTTGGGCAAAACTTACACACTCCGTCATGAACTTTGCAAAATCATGTAGGTTTTTATTTTTCACACCAGGGATAGGTTCCCCAAGAGCTTGCGAAAATGGGATACCATTAATCGCAGCAAAGGTCGCAATTTTTGTAATCGTAGCCGCACCGATTCCACGGCGTGGGACATTGACAACTCTTGTGATTGCTAGGTCGTCGGCAGGATTATTGATAGCCTTGAGATAGGCAAGCGCGTCCTTGACCTCCATGCGCTCATAGAAGCGCACCCCGCCGAATAACCGATATGGAATCCCCTGCATTACAAGCTGATCTTCCACTATTCGGGATTGGGCATTGGTGCGGTAGAGAATTGCGAAATCGCTGTATGTGGCTTTTTTTTCATTTATCAGTTCACGAACTGTGTTTGCCACAAAAAGCCCTTCTTCCTTATCGGTAGAAGCATTGTATATCTTTACCAGGCTTCCTGGGGAATTCTTAGTCCACAATGCTTTCGACGCGCGGGTTTCGTTATTGGCAATTACTGCATTGGCTGCGTTAAGAATGGTTTGAGTAGAACGATAATTTTCTTCAAGTTTAATAGTTTTAGCTTGGGGATAATCTCGCTCAAACCGTAGTATATTTTCGATATCGGCTCCCCGCCAGCCATAGATGCTCTGGTCATCGTCGCCTACCACGCAAATATTGCCAAAGCCTACCAGTAAGCTCACCAGGCGGTATTGTGCATGGTTTGTATCTTGGTATTCGTCTACCATTACATAACGGAAACGATTTTGATATTTTAGGCGAATATCTTCGCGTGTAGCAAGCAGTTCTACTGTACGAAAAATTATATCGTCAAAATCCAGGGCATTGCTTGCCTTTAGCTTGGCTTGATAAAGAGTGTAGACCTCAGCAATTTTACTTTCTCGGTAGTAGCCCACATATTTGCGCTCGTATTCATCGGGAGTAATCATCTCATTTTTTTGCGCGCTTATTATCGCGGCTATTTGACGCGTAGGATAGTCTTTATCATTGAGCTTGAGTTCTTTGATGCATTCCTTTATCATGCGTTCGCTGTCGGAGGTATCATAAATTGAAAATCCACTGGAGTATCCAAGCGCGGCGATTTCTCTGCGCAAAATCCGGGTACACGCCGCATGGAAAGTACTCACCCATACCTGATCACCCTGTGGGGTGATTGCGGAAATACGCTCACACATTTCCTTTGCGGCTTTGTTGGTGAAGGTAATTGCGATTATATGATATGGGTCAACGCCCTTTTCAATGAGATGTGCTACACGATAAGTAAGAACTCGGGTTTTGCCGCTTCCGGCTCCCGCGAAGACAAGAAGAGGGCCTTCGGTATGGAGCACTGCTTCTTTTTGGGCTGGGTTTAAATTGTCTAAATAGGTCATTTGGCTTCTCCTTTCTTCCGCATTACAACTGCAAAAAATAAATCTATATTCGTATTAAGTACCAACTCAGGCGGCAGACTTGCTTCTTCGATTAATACTTTTGCTCGGCTCATATCCCCTACCAATGTACAAAAATGCGCATCCGATGATGCAACCACCGGTACTTTGTAGCCCTTACATAACTCAAGTAGCATTCGCTGTTTGCCCTCGCCATCATATCTGAACGACGTAGGATTAAGTGTTTGGCTGTTAATCTCAATTATGGTACCAGTGCGTGCGGCAGCAGCTACTACTGCTTCTACATCTATTTCAAAATGGATGCAACACGGGTGCCCCAATATACTTACTGTGGGTTTTTCCATCGCTTTTATCATGGCTCTTGTATGGATGTGTTTTTCGATTGGTGGAAAAATACCGCGATGTAGCGATGCTATTGTGTAATCCATTTGTTTGAGCACACTGCTTGGGATGTCCAGCTTGCCTTCTTCGCTTAATATATTGACTTCGGCACTTTTGAGTACACGCACGCCATTTATAATCTCCGGCAAGCATCTTTGATTGGAAAACGCATAAAGATGCGCGCCGCCCGGCATATCCGGGCCGTGGTCGGTTAAGCCTATATGGGTCAAACCGATTGATGCTGCGTGGGCAGCGTTTTCGCTTACGGTGCTATAGGCGTGACCGCTTGCCATTGTGTGAGTGTGGGGATCAAGAATGAATTTCATGTTTTGCTCCTTGGAATATAGTATACTGCGCAAGACGCAGATAAAAACCGAGAGTCACTGTCCCCCACCGAAGGCGGCGGCATTGGAGCACTCGCAGACATTAGGAGGATACCATGAAAACTGACAAAGCCAAAATCACCCGTATTTTAGAAACCCTGGACAAGCTTTATCCCTTCGATGGTCGATGCTTTCTCAACTACGAAACTCCATGGCAGCTTTTGTTCGCGACTATTCTTAGTGCGCAATGTACTGACGACCGGGTTAATCAGGTTACAGCTGTTTTATTTGAAAAATTCCCAACGCTTGAATCCTTTGTCCAGGCAGATTTATCTGCACTGGAGGATGTGATTCACTCGACGGGTTTTTTTCGTGCAAAATCTCGGAACATAAAAAATTCTGCATTCTTATTGATAGAAAGGCATGGCGGTGAAGTACCTTCGGATATCGAAGCTCTCACAGCATTAAGCGGCGTAGGTCGCAAAACCGCAAACGTTGTCCGTAGTCATATATTCAAAATCCCAAGCATCGTTGTGGATACCCATGTAATGCGAGTATCCCGCCGTCTTGGGCTCACAGACAACACAGACCCTACAAAAATAGAGTTCGACCTCATGGAGGAGCTGCCTGATACCCATTGGATACAATATAATCAGCAAGTAATTTCCCATGGGCGAGCGGTATGCAAGGCACAAAAACCACGCTGCCATGAATGTGAACTCCGTGATATCTGCACTGTATAATCTCACAAAAAAGCGGTATGCTAGCATACCGGTTCTTTGTGGAAATCTTACAATGAACCAAGGAGGCAACATGAACTATCGAAACGAAATCCTTAACGAAATCTGCAAAGATGAAGGTATTAAAATTGAATACCTTTGTCAAAAGTATATTCTGCGCCTTACAAAGGGCGAAACCACCCGGCATATATTCGGTCCATATTGGGATATTAACTCTGCTGCTGCTGACCGGTTGGCGTGTGATAAAGCGGGTTGCTATGCCATCCTTAACAACTGTGGTGTCCCCGCAATCGAACATAAATTATTCTTCAACCCATTGCAGCGGGCATATTTGCTGGACAACGAAGGCAATATGCCAAATGCCCTTGCCTACTTCGAGACAAACGGCGGCAAGGTTGTAGCAAAACCCAACCTAGGCGCGCAGGGGCGCGATGTATACTATTGCGATTCCCCCAAATCCCTTGAGCACGCAATGCACACCATTTTTTTGACAGAACCGGATGTGGCAATATGCCCATACCACAAAATTCACACAGAATACCGAGCATATTACTTATATGGTCGGGTTTATTATGTTTATGGAAAAGTGACAGGCGATACTTGGAAGCATAACCTCTCCCAGGGGGCAAAGGCTTTTGATGTAAATGACCATAGCCTTAAAGAAAAACTGACGAAGCTTGCCATCCAGGGCGCGAAGGCTATAGATATTAATTTTGCGACAATTGATATTGCATCACTGGAGAACAACAAGCTTGCCATTTTGGAAATAAACTCCGGCGTGCAGGCTCAGCATTTATTGGAGCAGGCACCTCATCGGCGCAGTACTGTCAAAGGCATTTATGTCGATGCTGTGGGTGGGATGTTTTTGTGAGTTGTTGCTAACATCATGTATAGGGCAGAAAAATGTAAAATTGCTATAACTAAAAAGGCTGCTATGCTGAAATCTGCATGACAGCCTTTTTGGGATTTATCTAAACAGCGATGCAACCCTAGGCACTACATATCCGCTACCACCGCGACTTTGGACATCTTCAACCATTGATACTACTAGCAGAGAGTTTTCAGTATTTGCATCTGCAGTTAACAGTACAAACCAACCAAGCTCTACGCCTGTCGTGTCGCCCTGGGCATGTTTTAATTCAGCGGTAACCGATTTTTCCTGCAAGATTTAGCCCAGGTATCCTTGCGCCTTGACCTGTGCCACGTTCTATTGTGTATATTAAACTTTCCAATACTGTTCTCGCGGTTTGGGGTACAAATGCATTTGTTATCCAGGATGTTTGGGGTCTGCCATATATTAAACGCGGCTCTGGGATGCTGCCATCATTTACAAATGCAGAGTAAATCGCAGCAAGATGCAAAGGATTACACCTTCGGTAAGCCCTCCAAGAGCCAGCGCGGGGATTCTATCAGAAAAAGAGCGCCCAGCCCGTGTCTCGCCTTCCAAGGTTGCAAACCCAAAATTAAGCATATAAGCGAAGCTTGTTCCAATGCCTATATTTTCCACCAAGGCTCAAACCAAGACTATGTTCATGGATGTATGAATAGCCCTGCGGGATGTAGAAAGACCATAATATCGCCGCCCCCACCAATTGCCTGGTTGGTATCGCTATCCACCGGCAGGAGTGATTACCCATGGCACGTCATCAATAGTACTGGCGAGGGTAAGCAATCCCAGGTCAAAGCCTGAGGCAAAAACCAGGGGCTTTAACTGGCTACCCGGGAAGCGTGTTGCCATTGTGGCGCGGCCAAAGGAACGGCTTTCGGTTTTATCACCTCGTAAACCTCTCACTGCAAGTACATGCCCGTTATGATGATCCATAAGCACAAAGACAGCTTGTGGCTGTGGGGTAAAAATCCGGCGTTCTGATATTATTGTATCGTTGGAACCAAGCAACTCATATTGCATCTGACTAATAAAAGACTCGGCTTCATCCATGTTTCGGACGGTGCTTTGGGGGCTGTATTCCCGCCGCAGCCCGGTTATATTGTTTTGGACAGTGACAAGATACAGCACATCAATTTCAAATCCCGCTCCCGGAAACATGGAATCATCCATAAACACATCATCTACGATGGCTTGAAAACCTGTATCCTGGGTGGAGTATATCCTTAATTCCTGAGTAAAAATAATACGGTCGGCTTCAAACTCGGTAATATTAAAAACCTCAACCAAGTCACCTCTAAGCTGAACCAATAGCGCGTCTGTAAAACAGTCAAAAGGAGAAACTGTCTCCCGTATTTCGCCGCTTTCACCTCGGACAATTGTATCGTAGACACTGATGCAGTACGCCTCGTAGAACTCCTCATCGGTAATAAATCCAAGCTCATGCATTTTTTCTAACACTAACCTCGCTCGTCTCCAGTTGTCTTCCGGTCGGGTGTCCGGCGGAAAGCGAGTGGGATTTTGGGTGATTGCCGCTATGGTAGCCGCTTGGGCAATGGTCAAATCCCATACATCCACGCCGTAGTAAAACAACGCTGCGGCTTGCACGCCGTGGTTGGTGCGACCGAGGTTTATTGTGTTGAGATAAACCTCCAAGATATAGTCCTTGACGGAGCGGGCACACCCGTCATGGGCTTCAACAATATCTCTTTCAAATTGCACAGCCAGATATTGCTGTTGCAGTTTTGTTATTAAGTCGCTGTCAAATCGCTCTAGGCGGTTTTTAATTAGCTGCTGTGTAATAGTGCTAGCCCCTTGCCCGCCAGAAGCATTAGTTCCAAAGAGCACCCACAGGGCGCGCCCGATTCCACGGATGTCTATGCCATTATGATAATAGAATCGTTCGTCTTCTATTGCGATAAAGGCGTTGCGCACATGTTCAGGGATTTGGTCAAGGCTAACGCTGGTACGGTTTATACCTGCATGAAGACGCGTAAGCTCCTCACCCGTATGTGCGCATATAATTACAGATGCGTAATTTATTGGGCGAATTTCATGTATGGGAATCTCAGGAGCATTGTCAACAACTCCGCGCCATGCACCCAGACCTATGCCAACAACGGCAAAACAGCTTACTAGTAAAGCTGCAAGAGTCACACGTAAAAAAAGCAAGCCAATCTTATTACGAATACGGGTGATATGTGGGTGCTGCCGTCTGCGTAGCTTCTTGATGTTTAATTTAGAATAGTTCATGTATCCTCCTGTCTGTGTGTTGCGAAAATGTATTACGCATGTAAGCTTTAAGGCAAAAGAATATTCCTTCCCGCAGGTCGTTCGACCTCTGCTGTGGGTAGTACTAAAAACGCATAAATTACATCGCGTGCAATCTGAGTAGCCGCCGCAGGCATCAATCTGGTTGCGCAAAGGGAACTGTTACATATACGGTAATTTGCGGGTCGCAAAAGGGAGCAAATCCCCCAAAGCTTGTATGAGACAGCCTGGTTCCGACTTGTTCCGCTGTGCCGGTTTTACCAGCAACTTGAATGGGAAAGCCCCTAAAATGGCTGGTTGCAGTCCCCCAACCCTCTGTTGCCTGGAGCATACCCTGATGCAGTATCTCCCATGTATTGTTCAAAAGCACCATTCCCGTATAGTTCGGCACGGAAATTGTTTGATATATAATTTCACCAGTATGGTTTCTGACTGTATCCACCAAATGCAGGGGTAACCGAACACCATTATTTGCAATTTGAGCAATATATCGCGCCATCATTGCCAAGGATGTATTGTTATATGCCTGACCTATTGCAGTCCTGATAGTATCTCCATCAAACCAGCCACGTTGATTTTGAAGTGCCAATGGATTTCGCCTAAGATGAACGAACTCCTTGTAAACTGGAGAAGCCATAATATTTGGGGTTGTCTCACGATCGTACCTGTCAGCAAACTCTCCGATTTCAACGCCTGTTCTCTCGTTCAGACCAAAGAACGCCATAAAATCATTGAGCGCGTCTATGCGCTGTAGCTGGCTGCTGCCTAAGCGCATAGCAGTTTCAAAAAAGAAATAATTACACGATGTAGAAATGGTCTGTACAACATTGATGCTTCCGTGACTGGACATGCAGCGGGCAGCAGGGCTTCCCGCACGGGTAAAAACAACGCCATCATGTATTCTGGTAGTTGAAGTAATCGCTCCGGTCTCAAGCCCTGCTGCCGCAGTTATCATTTTAAAAGTAGAACCTGGCGCGAGAGATTCCATAAACGGGTGATTTATCATTGGGCGAGTTGGATCATCGCCATTGATTTGAAAAAAATATTCGGTATCAATGCTATTTGCAAGTTTGTTAATATCATAGGAAGGATAGGAAACCGCCGCAAGAACAGCACCGGTACGCACATCCACAACTACTACCGAACCCGTTGCCGGGTCGATGTTAAGCATTTGGGGGGTGAGTTCACCCATGCGTAGTTTTTCGATTATAAAAGAATTAGCTGTCCCCCTCCTTGCCAGAATCCGTGCAGAAAAATCATCATAGTCAGATAAAACCCCTATATCTACCATAGCCAATAGCACCATTGCAGGTGTAATACGACCAGAGTCTATGCCGCTGGTTAATATATCGATAACTCGGTCTCGGTCTTGACGCTGGGCTGTTGCCTCAGGAAAACGGTTTATAACAATGTACGAATCGGCTCATCAATTCTTATAAAAACACCTCTAACTACAGGTTTTTTCAAACCTCTTATTGTATTACCGGCAGCAAAAACGCCATTATCCGATATGCGTTTCGCCATGCTGCACGAATTGATACATTGCAAAAACAAGGACGTTCATCTAGGCTTTCTTATGGTCATATTCCAAATACTGTATTGGTTTAACCCAGTGGTTTATTTTGCTTTCAAACAGATGCGCAATGACAGAGAGATAGCATGTGATGCTGCTGTTTTGGACATTCTACCGACAGAACAGCATATTAATTATGGTAAAACCTTACTGAGCTTCATAAAATCCCTTTCACACTCCCCTGCTCCGCTTCTTGCCACAAGCATGTGCGGCGACGAACCTCAAATTGCAAAACGTATTAAGCACATTTCCTCATATGTATCTGAGTCGGGATTTGCGAAGATTAAAAACCTTTGCATCTTCTTATTAATGATACTGCTTATTTTTTGTAAGCTTCCTTTCATCTCTGTTATGGCTGGAAACGGTGATGACCGATTTCATTTTCAGGCTGACAATGTACTCTATCAAGACCTCTCACATTTTTTTGGCGGCTTAGAGGGGAGTTTTGTGCTATACGACATGGAGCACAGCATATACACTATCCACAACAGGGATATGAGCGTGTTAAGGGTACCGCCAAATTCGACATACAAATTAATAAGCACGCTAATCGGTCTGGAAACAGGTATATTGGAATACTATGCGTCTTATCGAGAATGGGATGGAACCATACATCCATTTGATTCGTGGAACCAAAACCACGATTTAACATCTGCTATGCAGTCCTCTGCTAACTGGTACTTTCAAGATATTGATATTCAAATCGGAGCGGAAATGCATTACAATTACCTGACTCAGTTATCCTACAGAAATCGTAATACTTCCGGACGCAATACAGATTTTTGGAATGAATCATCTCTTCTAATATTTCCTGTCGAGCAGGTAAGACTCCTAACCAATCTTTATCAAGACAATACGACCTTGGAGGAGCGGTAGGTAGGCAGTTTAATGAACAGAATGTGGCTATCCGAAAGTGATGGATCGGTGCTGACAGGTAAAACAGGCACAGGGATAGTAAATGACCGGTTCATAAACGGCTGGTTTATAGGATATGTAGAAACCGGAACGCAAACCTTTGCATTTGCAGCATATGTACGTGACGAGAATAATGCCGGGGGAAGTGTCGCTGCAAGGATCACACTTTCTATCCTCGAAGACAAAGACATATTCAGTTAAATGCTAAAGACCGACAAAACCTTATGAGCAAGTCAAAACACTGCTTGGCAGTGCAAGCCTGCATGGGAAAACCTGATGGGGCAAATCAAAATAAAACCCAATCGCAAGACAGCACCGGAAAGCATAGAGAAGTGTGGTCGTCTTGATATTGGGTTGTCGCATGAAGATATCACAAGTTATATCATGTAACTCATTCCATTCTACTCACCCTCCCATTAACACTCAGCTCCCTGTTATAAATTGTTATTACAGGCATGTCCATCATTATCAAGCATAATGTTAAAAATAGTTTTTTGACAATGGGTGATTTTGTAGAACGCAGCGGTGATAAAGAAATGCAAGAGTTTTACACTGAAAAAATAAGCCCATTTGCTGTTGATAAAATTGCCAAGAATGATCTGCTGGGCAAACTAGCGGGGCTTGGCAATGAACAGTTGAAAGCGTTTATGTACTATAAAATATCACAAGCGATCGAACAGGATGTCGATGTAGACTTAGAGATTTCAGCTCATGCTTCTAATCCTGATTTTAACGGAAATTTTTCTATTGAGTTTATTGACCTTGTTAGAATCTTGGGGGTATTACTTGATAACGCCATCGAGGAATGCGTGGAAATTCCTGGCGGTCAGATTTTTATTAAAATATCCCGAAACGATAAAATGCTTTTCTATACAGTCTAAAACACTGTTAGGCAAGAAATTAAAGAAAAAGGCACTAGCCCAGGATATCAACAAAGGGCAAGGACAGGGGCAAAGGGCTTGTTGGAATCCGTTGCATTATTGGTAAATACGATTCTGTTTACTTAACTCGTATTTTTTGGAAGATAATTATGTTCAAAACCTAATCATTTATGACAAGTATAACTCCCAACTAGGCTTTTTTTCTTTTTCTTGCATCACGTTCTAATCTCAATAAGCTAACCATGTTTCTTATTGCTGATTCATCTGGATTTACAAAGTTTACCCTATTATAAAAGATTGGGCAAAGACCGGAAAATTCTTTTCCGAGAATCGTTTTAGTTTCCCCTGGAGAACATCCATTAGCACAATCTCTATCCCCACAATAGTGCAAATCGTTCCAAACAATGTCTTGCAAATTCTCAATATTTATTTTATTGATATAATCGTCAATACAATCAAGATAAAGGACAACAACCCATTTGACATTCTTTGTGTCTCTTACCCATTCCCTACCCAACCTTACATAGCAAAGAGGCTTGCCTTTACCATTAGACCTCCAAGCATTGTGAACACCCACCCATCCGGGTTTCATTTTTTCTGCTCGCAAGAACGCAATGAAATCTAATGCTGATTCCAACATTTTACCCTCAAGATAATAGGGGAGGACATCATCGACTTCTGGTCTTAATGCTTTTTGCACAGTTGAATAAATCATACTATTATTGGGCAACATTTGATTATTTCCTTTCGTATGAATAAATATTTCACGCTCTGATATTAATGCATAAATTCATTTCTATTTATCGCAAACTCCAACCTATCTCTCATCTGGCGGTCATGCCACATTGCGTTTATTTTTTCAGCCTCTCTTCTAAAGCCTAGCTTTGCCATAACCTTTTGTGTCGCAATATTTTCCTTAAAACATGCTGTCACTACCCTTACACAATTATCTTGCACAAAAGCGTACTCCAAAAGCCTTTTTGCCGCTTCTGTTATGTATCCTTTATTTTGATGCTCCGGTGCAATAAACCAGCCCATGGGATCGGCAATCCTTCCTACCGGTGTTTCGGCAGCTATCGCATAACCGATGCCGCCAATCATCTTATTATTTTCTTTTATATTAAGACAAAAGCGGTATCCTTTTTCCTGTGCGTTAAATTCGATAGCGTTCTCTAAACTGTCTTGAGATTCTTCAATAGTATTTGTTACGAATCCGAACGGAATGAAGAAATACATATTTTCTTTGTCAGACATTATTCTGTGATATTCAGGCAAATCCGATTTTCTATAGTTTCGCATAACAAGCCTGTCACTTTCTAATATAACCATTTGGTTCCCCCTTCGATTCAGATAACATGAATTATATTACGATAATTTACAAAAGTATGCAAAAAATTAATCAATACTTAATTTTATATCATAAATTTGACAGCATGAAAAAATGTAACATAATTGTAATAATAAAGCACTTGACAACTGGAGTTTAACTATTTTTACGACTCAAGGAGGGTATATCATGGCAAGAAAGCGTAGTAATATCGGGATTTACATACTGGCGGCTATCATTATTTTGGTAGCTGGTCGGTATGTGCAGGTTAGGATAAGTAATTTTTTATCTGCTCGTCAGAAGCAGGCAGAAAGAGATGCACGGTATAATCAGCATCATGAGCTTCATTTTATTACCAACAATGTCTACTACACAGGCACCGACCTTGTTGCCATTGTTCAGGTTAGGGATTTGGAAGGTATGCCCTTAGAGGCGGGCTTGCATGTGGCTCTATATAATGGCAGTAGTATCATTCATGATCCAAAATCTTTTACTACAGACGAATTAGGCAAAAGCATAATAACCTTTCCTTTAAATTATACCATCGCGGGGCAGCACTACCTACACATTACTGTGGAATCACGACTGGGTAGTGAAGATTTTTTCAAAGAAGTTCATGTTTCAGATGAAACCGGCGAAAATTTTATTATTAACTTCGATAAGGGTCTATACAATCCCGGGGATGAAGTGCAGTTTCGCATACTTGCCATCAGCAGCACTTCCGCACGCCCTATTTCAGGTGATATGTTTACCATTTCTATTTTTGACGGTAATGATAACCGGGTTTATCTTGAACATGCCGTCGCTTCAGATTTTGGCATAATGAGCGGTAGATTCCGCCTTGCAGACGAAGTCAACAGCGGCTTTTATCGGTTGGTGGTTGAGCAAGATCATGTAGTCAAAGCCTATACCTTTTTCGAGGTTAGCCCATTTATACTACCTAGGTTTGGTGTAACCTTAGAAACGGATAAAACTGAATATGGCATTGGTGAAAGTATATATTTATCAGGCAGTGTTATGTATTTTTTTGGTGAGCCGGTTAATCAAGGCACAGTGAACATCTATGTAAACAATAACCCTATTTTGACCGGGATATCTCTGGACGAAAATGGGGGGTTCAGCTTCAGCCATACTACTGAGAGCCCGGGGCGTTACAATATTTGGGTTGAGGTCATAGACAGCTCCAATTTCCGAGTGGAGTCATCCATTGCGGTACAAGCTTCAGTTGGTGCTTTTGAAGTAGACCTTATGCCGGAGTTTGGCTATCTGGTCCATGGGTTTCCTAATACTGTTTATATTTTTACGCATAGTACAGGTGGTGCGCCTGTTCAAGCCAACGTGCAGGTATCCGGTCATGGCTTTAGCCGTATTGTGCCTACCAACGAGCATGGTATCGGTGAATTTGTGTTGGAAGATATGCCGCTTGGGCGCACCGATATAGATGTAATTGCCATTGATACCGATGATAACCGTGTGCAAACAAGCTTTAATTTCACAGTTTATAGCAGAAGCTTAACCCTTAGCACCAATAAGCCCCGTTTTGCAATGGGTGAAACAATTCAACTGCAGCTAAACAGCCTAGATGAAGAGGGTAGTTTCAAAATATATGCCTACAGAAATGACCGACTTCTGCATATTGCTACATCCGAAGAAAGCACTATTGAAATCAATCTTGGCGATGCATTTGGACTGATTGATATTTATGCTCTATGGTTAGCTCCCGGGGCGAGCATTGGCGGTAATCCTCCAAGCACTCGCCGGACGATTTTTATTGACCCTGGCACCTATATGCAGCTTTCTATACAAAGCGACAGCCCTGAGTATTTGCCGGGGGCATTTGTAAACTTAAAGTTGGATGTAACAGACAATGCCAACCGCCCGCTGGATGCCGCATTGCTTGTAAGCATAGTTGACGAGGCAATGCTCAACCTGGCAGCAAATGACCTTTCAATAGACAATATGCGGCTGGCACTTGAAGATATACGCTTCGGTGACGACCTAGATGGGGCAACATTGTATGCATCATTGATTGCAGGTGCGTCTGAACAAGCGATTACACGGCTATTATTACGGCAAAGTGCCGAAATGGATTTTATCCGTTCGACAACATTAATAAATCCCGTGCCTTGGTATTGGGATTGGGAATGGACACCCCGCAGAGATACTGGTCAGGTATTTCTTAATTTTTTACGGATTATGCTGATAATCATTTGCTCCATTTGCTTTTTTGTAAAACTTGCCCGCAAAGAAACGACCGTATCGTCTCCGCTTGAAGCAAGAGACTACCTGCCAAATGCTCGTTCTGAGATAGGAGTTTACGATGAGCAACCCGAACAAAGAGGTAAATATAGAGCCGCATGGCTTGTTATTATCGCGCTTGTTATATTAATATGTTCATTGATATTCCTGTCCTCTTGCAGCAGAGCTGACAGAAATGAAAGAGATGATATGCCGGCAAGTGATGAACATTGGGGCGGCGATGCACAGCCTGTAACGGATGATGAAGTAGCAGACATGGATATGTCATTTGATCTCATGGAAGCACCGTCTGAGCCTGTACCTCCAACGCATGAGTTTGAACAGCCGCCTGCATCAGATGCTCCGGCTACCGAGCTTCAAGCAGAGGAGGAAGCTGCTCCAGCCGCCGAACCACCCGAAATAGAAACCCAAACCGCAAGAGTCCGCCGCCTATTCTTGGAAACCATGTTGTTCATACCTGAGTTGATAGCCAGGGACGGTCGAGCAGACTTTCAATTTATTCTTGCTGACAACATAACAACCTGGAATATTCAAGTTGTGGGGAATACCCAAGACGGGATAATCGGTCATGCCGTTTGCAGCATCCGCGCATTCCAGCCTTTTTTTGTAGACTTTGAACTCCCGCGCAACAGCATTCGCGGCGACCAAATTAGCATCCCTGTTACTGTATTCAACTACACAGAGGAGGAGCAAACCGTTATCCTCACAATAGCGGAAATGGACTGGTTTGAGCTGCTTGGAGATCCGGTGCAAACCCTTGTTGTTGAATCCAATCGATCCCAAATGGTATATGTACCGATAAGAATTACTCAGTTTGGTAATTTTGTCTTCCGGGCATATGCAGACACCCATGGGTTTGCCGATGCCATGGAACGGCGTATAAGCATAAACCCCGAAGGCTTTAGGATAAGGCAGGTACTATCCAGTGCAAACATCGAAAGTAGCACAAGGCAGGAGCTTAATTTTACTCAGCCCGACATACCCGGTACTCGTAACGCAATCATCAC
>Ga0131853_10008386_pt1 | contig 18838 bp, 15 predicted proteins | sample TergutLab28metaG_FD_92764 | JGI IMG/M metagenome (GOLD analysis project Ga0131853, IMG submission 92764) | Labiotermes labralis P1 segment gut microbial communities from Petit-Saut dam, French Guiana - Lab288 P1 (version 2) (version 2) | ecosystem: Host-associated > Arthropoda: Insects >...
GACGAAGCTGTCCAAATTGCAATAGACCATGTAAATATAGCAACACCATTCGTTGTGCATTTTCACGGACACACTACTTTGCCAAACGGAAACCAGTTTTGGAGAGTGCATATTATCTTATATTCAGGTCTAACAGTTAATATTAGGGTGGATTCTACAACAGGTGAGATTACAACAGGTCATACGATTTAGAAATCAAATAACAAAATAATTGCTTTTGATACATGATATTATGAATAAAAAATTTTAAGGAGGGCATATCACTATGTCAAACGTTGCTTTTTCCAACCGCTATAAACTGAAAGAAGGGGTATCTGTTCCAGGTTTTTTGCTCGCAATAGAACAACTAATCAAGGAGCATGTTTCAAAACAAAAGGGTTATATTTCATTTCAGCTACTTAAAGAAAATGATACATGGGTAGACTCCGTTACGTTTGAAACAATGGATAATCTTAATGCTTTTTTGGAATCGTCACAGAAAAACAGCAATGAATTGGCTGAAAAATTCTACTCATTTCTTAACTTTGCAACCTGCAAAAGCACGGTTTATTCTGTTGAAATGAGTTGCTAACTTAGCCATAAGTTGCATAAATAGAAACAAAAACCAACTGCTCTGCGGGTAAATAAAAAAACCGCATGGCGGCAGTCAGCATTTTGCATCCAAAAATAGGTAACCAAGCCTTGCGGTGGTTTTGATTATAAATTCAAAGCCACCGGGATGCCGCCATGTTTTATTTATACGGCTTCTTCCGTTTATAATTTCGTTTATTGGTTTCATAATTTTGCTCCTTACTCACTTGCTTTAAAGTTGTATATCGGTTTTATAATTTTTACGATTTCGACTGTATCATTGATAACATCAACGATATCGTTCATGCTCTTGTATGCCATAGGTAATTCATCAAGTGTACTTTCACACACGCTGGTTGTAAAAATACCCTTCATGCTTTCTTGATATTCCTCCATTGAAAAATTTGCCTTTGCCTTCATTCGACTCATTATCCGCCCTGCTCCGTGTGGTGCAGAATTATTCCAATCCAGATTGCCCTTGCCTAATCCGACTATACACCCATCACGCATGTTTAGCGGAATCAATACAATTTCGCTTTTATTTGCCCGAATTGCACCCTTGCGAATGATATTACTTTCGATATCAATATAGTTGTGTATTGTGTTGAAGTGGGGAAGGTTGTCTAAGGATAAGTCTATATTGTCAAGAATTATCCTTGCAATCCACTCACGATTGACACTAGCATAGTCCTGACAAATTCCCATGTCATGAATGTAGTCTTCTTTGTATTTACCTGTAAGATACGCAAGGGAGATTAACTTCTCTTGTTTTTCTAAAAGTTTATCTTTGCCACATAACAAATCATAGGCTAGGTTCTGATAGTATTCAGCTACTTGTTTGCCCAAGTTTCGGCTGCCTGTGTGGATGATAAGATATTTTTTGCCCTCGCTGCATTTTCCTACTTCGATGAAGTGATTTCCTCCGCCTAGTGTACCCAAACTTTTTTCGAGGCGTTTTGTATCTTTGAGTTCACGATAGCATTTAAGTGTTTGCATTTTTTCAAATTTGCATACTCTGCTTTTGTGAACATTTCTGCCACTTGGGATATGTTGTCTGATAACATTGTCAAGTTTTTGCAAGTCAAGGTCTTGCTTGCCTAGCTCAATTGTTAACATGCCGCAACCTATATCAACCCCGACTACGTTAGGGATTACATAATCTCCTATTGTAGATGTAAAGCCGATTACGCAGCCTTTTCCTGCGTGGACATCTGGCATAATACGGATTTTTTGACCACTGAAAGATTTTTGTTGTGATAGTAAATCTACTTGTTTCCGTGCTTCGTCTTCAATTATATTTGCGTATATTTTTATATCTGTCATTTTGAAACCTCTCTCTTTTGATTTTTAACTTATGGGGACGAAATCATCAAAATCGTTTCTGTATGTATTAAAGCTCAGCTACCCTACTAAAAAGTGACATTAGTTAAGCAGTTGAACTTTATAAATCTTATTTTTTGTTTAGAAGAGAAGTCAAATTTCAAATTCTTTCAAATCATTTTGATTTTTATTTCTTAATATATGAGCAGCCATTTGATATAGCACTTTAATATCTTCTATATCACTTCTTTTCAACAAGTTCGAGAAGTCCGCTAATGCACGGTCTTTTTCGCACTGAACTTCTTCGGTTGATCCAAATATTAAGAAGTCAGCAGAAACTCCAAGTGCTGATAATAGGTTTGTAAATGTTTTTAAGCTAGGACTACGTGAACCCCTCTCGATTTGAACTATATAACCTTGCTCTGTATTAGCCATTTCTGCTAGTGATGCTCTTGTTAATTTTTGGCGTTCACGCTCAAATCTAATCCTACTGCCAAACCTTATCATCCATTCTTCATAATTATTCATACATTCCTCCCTACTAGACCAATATATAATCTTTCAGCATATAGTGCATATGATTTCCAGTTAATTGCTATTGATATGCTGTGTTGCGTCTTTCAACCAAATACGCTCTCCTTCTGTAAGATGCGGTGCTAACAATTCATAGGTGCATTTATGGTAATTGTTTAACCAATTATACTCTACATCGGTTAACATACTTTTATCGACTGCTCTTAGGTCTATTGGGCAGTATGTTAAATATTCAAATGCATTAAATATTCCGCTTGCTGTTTTTTGCTTTTCTATTACTAGATATATATTTTCAATGCGTATTCCATATTTCCCTTCTTTATATATCCCCGGTTCGATTGATGTCATACTTCCAGGGTAAAGTATGATTGGGAGCTTTGTCTGATACGAACTTATATTGTGAGGAGCTTCATGTACATTTAAACAATATCCTATTCCATGTCCTGTTCCGTGTGTGTAATCTTCGCCCTCCTCTGCTAATGGAGTTTTCGCTAGTGACTCTAACATATGCCCTGTTGTACCACTTATATATACTGCATTGGCTAGTGCTATATGACTTTTTAGTACTAGGGTGTAATCATGTTTCATCTCTTTTGTTGGTTCACCAAGGGCAATTGTTCTTGTAGTATCTGTTGTTCCATCTAAATATTGTCCTCCTGTATCTATCAAATAAAAGCCTTCTCGTTTTAATTTTGCACCACTACCTATATGTTTGTAATGCGTTTGTGCAGCATTTGCACCGTATGCAGATGTTATTGGAAAACTATTACACAAATAATTAGGTAACTCGCTTCGGTATTTATCAATAACATGAGCAACATCATCTTCGTTAATAAGCAAGTCGGAACCAAGTGAAACTTTTGAAACTTCTTCATCAAGCCATTTCAATGTTTTTACCATCACTACACTTTCATTTATAAAAGCATTTTTAATATTCGCTTGCTCTTCGTTGGTCTTTATGGTTTTTATGAACATGATGATATCCTTGTAATATTCATCTTCATAGTCTTTTTCGACCTTAAAAGCTGATGGTATAGATTCTGCTACAAGAACATTGGTAAAGTAAGGATTGAAAAGTAGATTTTCTGTTTTAATGTTACTTAAATGATGTAGCAAGTCATTATAGTCGCACAAAGTAAAACCTTGTGAAGTTAGCGTATCAGAAATACCAGAAGCTGTAGCAGGGTTAATAAAAACAAAAGCGTCTTTGTCAGTAATTAATACATAAGCATAAACAACAGGAGTATTGGGTAAATCATAACCACGAATATTAAGCAACCATGCAACATCATCAAGTTTCGGGATTAAATAAGCTGTAATATTTTTTTCCTTCATTTTTGCACGTACATCATCTAACTTATCTGCCGCAGATTTACCGGCAAAGAAAAGAGTATGTTCAAAAGCTGGTTTTACAGACAATGCAGGACGGTTATGCCATATCTCACCTATTAAATCATCATTAAAGGCATAGGTTATTTTTTTGCTTTTAAGTAAATCATTAATATATTTAAAAGAAGCTAAAGATACAACCCGACCATCAAAACCAAGTTTACCACTTTTAGGGAGATTGTCAACTAAGAAACTAAGAGCCGAATGACCGGCATTAGTGTCAAATAGTTCAATACCAGAACCATCAAGTTCAAGTTTGGCTTGGATTGTATAGCGACTATCAGTCCATAAACCGGCTTTTTCGGCAGTTATAACAAATGTTCCGCTTGAGCCAGTAAAACCCGTAATCCATTTAAGCGCACTCCAATAATCGGGTAAGTAACTATTGTTGTGAGAATCACCGCTTGTTACAATATAGGCATCTATGCCTTTGTTGTGCATTAAGCTACGAAGTGCTGTTAAATTGTTTTTTGTTTTCATTATTGAATCTCCTTGTATTTTGTGCACATGTGAATACACATTATTATTCTGATATATTTAGAAAATTTGTTTCATAAAAAAGTTTGCAAAGCAAACTTTTTACAACCAGTTGTGAATACCGAAACCAAAGGTTTCGGCAGGAAAATGCGGAGCAGTTTCCTGCCGCATAGCAAAAAGGGAATCCCAATGCAGCAAATTATTGCCGAATGGAATTCCCTTACTGAACATTAAGTTCATGTTTATGTTTATAAAATTTTTTATGGAGCAGTTTAAGCCGCTCCTAAACAAACTACTACCTCTCTACTGATATTGCTATCAGTATAAATTGTTGTGTGCAAGTACTCATCATTTCTCCTTAATTACACATTATCCAAAGTTTACCCAATCTGTAATCCATCTGCCATTTGTTAAGCTCCAAACACGAAACTGAAGCTGACCATGATAAGTTCTCCAAAATATTTCTGTCATTTCGGTTAACGGCATTACATCTTGCTCAGTCGTTTCATATACATGCTTTGCTAAGTCTACTTCTTTTGCCATTGCAGGAACAACAAGAGATAATGACATTATACAAGCTAGTAAACATACAAAAAATCTTTTTTTCATAAAAACACTCCTTCCTTATTAGTATATTATCAGTGCAAAATCATTCTTCTTTTCTTATACGTACTGGAAGAAACCTTAAATACTCGTTATCTTCACTTTCAATCCCAACAAATTGACCATTAATATAGAGTGAAAATGTTCCATCCTCGTTGTCAATAAGGAAGTTTTCGTCCGCTCTAAATATCCCACCATCTTCTATATAATCTTGCCTAAAATCATCAACAGTTGAATGAATATTACTACCCCAAAAAATTGGAAGAATGACAAACATATAAGACATTATAAACACTGCAAATATAACAATCGAATAACAAGCGTTAGTTAATATTCTCTTACTGCGTGACCCACTAGACAAAACCAAAATTTTTAATCGTTCTGTAAGTTCGTCATTTTCAGCAAATAATGATTCTGAGTTAAAATTATTTTGAAAATGATTTTTCTTTTGCTCTTCATGTTCAAGAATTGCAATTATGCCAGTTAAATAGTTATTGATATCCTCTTTTTTATTAGAAATGGCATATTGGTCACATTTCAATTCCTGTGCAAAACTAAAAGTATTTCTAAAAACATATACCAGTGGATTCCACCAGTATACAAAACAAATTAAATCAATAATCAACTTTCGCAGATAGTCCTTGTCTTGAATGTGTTTCCATTCATGCCGCAAAATAACCCTAAGCTCATCAGGTGAAAAATCAATTTCGGGTAAAACAATATATGGTTTAAACGCAGTAGCAAATGGTATAGCTGCACTTTTCATTCGAAAAACACGAAATTGTTTATCATCTCTAATCATTTCGGCAAGCATGACCTCAGCTTGTTTATCACATGGCAAACGTTCAACTAGTTTTATAAATGAATATCTGTTAATTAACAGTGAAATGTGTTTTACTATTAAGAAAAACGCAACAACAACCCATATGAATATAAAAACACTAGCCACACTTATTGGAAACTCAAATGCATGATATGATACAATTTCATACCTAATTACTCTAACGATTGCCGGATAAATCGTTTCAGATAAAATAACTGCTGAACCCGGAATATCAATAGCAACTAGCATTCGCAACACACTTAGTACAAGCAATAAAAGCAACGGAATAACAGAAAACTTAACAGGGAATTTTAGCCTTCTTATTATAAGTCCTATAATGATAAATGCATTAAACCACAGCACACCCATAATAAATGAGTAAAGGGATATGTAATGGTGAATAACAACTCCCATACTTTACTTATGACCTACTTCCAATAATGCTCTTATACCTTCAACAATCGCATTATTATCAAATCGCAAGCTTGATTTAAGAGATTTTTTTATTGAAGATACAGCCAAAACGATATACTCCTCTTGTGAAATTACCGGTTTGTAAGCTCTTACATTTTTAGTACTTGTAGGTTTGAGGTTTGATTGAATTACAGCACCCTTACCTATCAAAGTATTAATGATAGCATATATAGAACTTTCTTTCCATGTTCGTGCGTTTGAAGCTTCAATGATTTCAGCAGACGACATGGGGACATTATTTTCCCATAATATAGACATTATTTCTAACTCTGTATCTGTTAATTTCATGCTTTTCACCACCAAATTATCCCATGAAATTTCCTTGATTACTACTGTATAACACATAATAACTATATACTTCCTAATACTACAATATAATTTTGTTTCTTGTCAAACTATATCGAATTTCTATATACAGAAATAATTAATGAAATTCAATGAGAACATCAATTCCATGTTCATTTTGAGTTGTTAATCTATCCATTGGATACTTCTTTCCAGACGATAACCCACAAAATCTACGCACTTCAAACGGTGGGTCGAATAACTAACTTTTCTTTTCAAGGTCTACCTTCATCTACGATAGGGGAATGTGCCTTTAGACAGCTAAAAAAACTTTCAGAAAAATTTTAGCTTTTTCTTGACATACTCCCCCATCACAGCACACATATTAATATTTGATAGCCTTGTTTATTTAGCACTAATTAGCTACTCTCCGGTAATACCTGTAGTTTCAACAGACTCAACAAACTGCCGCTGTGTAACCAAATAAAGCAGCAAAAGCGGTGCAATAGTCAAGAGCGTACCAGCCATACGTATACTCTCATTTATCCTATTAACAGGCGACCCTTCTTCGGTAGGAAAAAGCCTTTCAAACTCTGCAACAAAGCTCTGCAACCTTATTGGCATAGTTACATTCCCACTGCCAACAAAAAGGCTGGTTTGATATGTCTCATTCCAGTACCAAATAAACGAAAACAAAACAGAAACAATAATTGCCGGAACAGAAATTGGAAGTGCAATCCGCAAAAATACTCTAAGTTTACTTGCACCATCCATTACCGCAGCTTCATCTAAACTCTTTGGGTATGTTTTAAAGAAGTTATAAAATATTAAAACAAATATTGCACTTCTAAAACCTTGACCAAGTGCTGCTGGTAAAAAGTTTGCATTTAGTGAGCCAATAAGCCCATAGTTATTCAGCAAAATATACCTTGGAATTAGTGTAACCTGTGTTGGAATAATAAACGTTGTAATAACCAGCACAAGCCAAAGCCGCTTAAGCGGAAACTCAAACCTTGCAAAAGCATATCCGGCTAAGGCACAAACAATGGTTTGCAAAATTGCAGGAACACCCACTGCAAAAACCGAAAGCCTAAGTGTTGGCCAATAGTTTAAAACCCTAAATGCTCGCTCATAGTTTCCTAAATAAATATTGGTTGGAAACCAAGAAATTGCAGGATTAACTAAGTCATCTAAATACATAAATGAGCTGGACAGCATGTACAAGATTGGGTACAGATACACAAAACCAAGACCTGTTAAAATTGCATAAACAACAAGCTTCATTATAAATCCATTTTCCTTAGTTTTGCCGTCAAGGAAATATTTTTTTAATTTATCTTTTATCATATTTCAATCCTCTCCTTATCACGGAATAAGAAGAATACAAAACCAATAAGAAGAAAAGTAATTACAAATGAAATCCAGCTTAGTGCAGAACTGTAGGAGAAAACACGCCCAATTGTCCGCATATGGTTTCTTATTTCTTCGTTTACCGGTGTTGTTGAAAAACCTGAAAGAACAACAATTGTGTAAACTGTGTTGATTAAAATCATTGGTTTCATGTATGGAAGTGTGATTTTCCAAAAAAACTGCCAGCTTGAGGCACCATCAATTGAAGCTGCCTCATAAAGTGGGCGGCTTATCTTTTGAAGCCCTGCAAGGAAAATAAGAATTTGAACTTCCGAGAACCAAAGAATTGTTACAATATGGTCAAATACATAAATTAGCGGTGTCCCAACTATACCAAGATTATCTATAAAGTTATAAATTGTGTACTGCCCCGGGCTTACAATTGTTGCAGCATTGTTAGCTATTAACTCATTAATAACCGGACCGCTTATAACAATAGCAGGGAAGAAAAACAATGCCCTAAAAAATGCACGACCACGGAAATGCCCATTGAGCAAAATTGCAATAATTAAACATGTAACAACAATAATTGGAACTGAAAATATAACACTTTGCAACGATTCGATTAACGCAATTGTAAATGTTGTACTGTGCTGGATAGCCTCAATATACCAAGTAAAACCTACCCACTCGTAAATCATACCACCGGGGGCAAGTGTTACATTGTTAAAACTTAGGAAAATCGAATAGAAAAACGGGTACATAGTAAACACAAAAAAACCAATTATCCACGGCAGAAGAAATGCATATCCGGTAACAGCATCTCTTGCACGCAGTGTAAATGTGAAACGTTTTTTACGCTTTGCTTTCTCCACAAAATGCACCCCTTCTAATTTGGTATAAAACTTGCAGTTAATGCAGGAATTATTCTGCCGTTGTATTCAAACTCATCTGCTGTGTAATTTACAAGTATGATACCTGTTTCGTACTCATTACGCACAATCCCAGCTTCAAGCACAGAACGGTTTAAAATTTGCTGCCCAATTACATTTCTTAAAACGGAGTTTATTTCTGTATAAATTAACTCTATACTTTCCTTCCAGTTGTAAAAAGATGTTGAGTTAAAATCCACAAGTGTTGTTTGCATTAGATAGTGATTTTCATAGCCCGTCAAAATAAATGTTGGATACAGGTTAAAATCTATATGCTTTAAAATATCAATTGGGTTTGAAAAACCTACATTGGCATAAGGTGCAAACATTGGCATTGTTCCGGAAAGTACAATTTGTTTAAAAGGCACAGTGTCAGTTTGAAAAAGCATTTGGCTGCTAACAACAGGAGTAGAAAGTACCGCAGACGCATATGGAAGCATATAAACATTTGGGCGGTACATTGGCATCCTATCCATTTGCCGTACTTGGTTTAAATACATTTCCATCACTTCAATCCTGCTGTACGACCTTGCACGAAGCCTTTCCGAGTGAAGCTGGTGCGGCAAATCATTTAAGGTTATATTAAACCCATCAAGAGCCGCATATTGCCTTGAAAGCACATCAACAACATCAAACGGACGAAGAAAAACATCAGTTCCAAGCCAGATTGTTGGGTTATCCCTGCTAACAAGTGTTGGTGATTGGGAAAGATTTGTACCAACTCTACTGCTTGAAATTTGAATCTCCTTAAACCTTACAGGGTCAAGGTAGAATGTTACGCTTGCTCCCATATCAGTTAAATCATTTGCTAGGTTTCTTACTGCACGCCTTGGGGTGTGAGCTGTAAAACCTCTATGTCCGCTTAGTCCTCGCCTTTGCCAGCCAAGTAAATTTATATGCAAATTATTTGTTGTTTCAAGCATTAGTTCAGTAGCATTTACAATTGTATCATTGTGAGTTACAGTTCTTTCACGGGAGAAAAAGAAACCACGCTGGATATCATTCATTATAAAATCAAGCATAAGCGGAATATCGTACATTTGCGGTGTCCTGTCTTCAAGACCAAGATATTCTCTATAAAATCTCGCAAAACCTACATATGAAGCGTCATCTCCTGTAAAAAAGTGAAAACTTTGACGTGGGTTTACAACATTCGATTCAAGCTGCATTGTGCGAACCCCAACTCCGGCACGGTTTATTGGCTGCGAAAATATTTGCCGGTAAATAAAGTTCCCCTTTATCCAGTTGTAATCTGTCCTGTCTCCGGCAGGAGCTGCTCTTACAAAAGCGTGCTCTGCGCCATTTTCCAAAATTGAAAAGAAACCATGTTGATAAGAACCATGAACCATTCCAAATACAGGGAAATGAATATCTTGTTCCGGTGCCATAAAATCATTTGGCCTAAATGATTGGAGGTCACTAACTGTTAAAATATTATCAATACCAAGGTCTGCACCAAAAACACGCCTGTCATAAACAGATATAAAGTTTATTGGTGTGCGGAAACGGATAAGTGCCCCCGGTCCATCCGGCACAAACATATACCCGGGAATTTCATCTCCAATAGTTGAACCAAGGAACGGCCAAAAGAATACCGAACCAAGAAGGAATGTATCTGTTTCAAAAATAGTTTCGTCAAGCAGTTCAAAGGTAATCCCCGTTTCAGTAAGTGTTATCGTATAAGTAAAGCCGATAGATTGTGTAGAAAAATACACATCTACAGTAAGAACATTACCATTTACACTAAAATTACTGTGGACTGTTTCATGACCAGAGCCAATCATTGCTTCCTGCGAGCTTGCATTAAAGGTATTTATGCTAACAAGTGAGTTTGCAATTCCTGCCCATGTTGCATTTAGTCCCCCCTGCCCTCCGGGTTCGACCTCAGGACGGTCAGCAGGAAGAGAGCCCCAAACATAACCGCTTCTTTTGTCAACAACTCTTGCACTGCCAACTTCTTCACGAAGCCAAAACTCAAAGTTGTCATTTTCCATGACTTTGCGGAAACCATCAGTCGTTAGCCTATTTTCTACATAAATCATAGGTTCTGGCTGGGTGTGACGGTTGGAGCGGATTTCACGGGTCATTACATCTTGATCAACAATAATTCCACGCATTAGCGGATTTCCTACTATATATATTGCAGGAAAAATTATAGCCAAAATAATTAACGCAACAATTAATTTAAAATACTTTTTAATCGCCAAATACACGTCTTCCAACCTCCAATACCATTGTATAAACCATATCTATTAAATTATCCCAGAACATGTAGATGATAAAAAGTACAACAATTACTAAAAAAGCAAAAGCAATTGTAAGGAACAAATTCTTCCAAACAACAGAAATATCAAAATCATGAATTTCTTTAAGACCTATAAAAATTAATATAAACACCCACGTATAAATTGCTATTGTCCCAAAACTCATGAAAAACGCTTCATTAAACGTAAGAAAATGTGAAATAATAATAAGGAGCGGCATGAAGAAAATATATGGAGCAAATGCATATCCGGTTAAATTAAATACATCTTTAAACCGCCCTCGCCCATCCGTAATTGATGAAACAAGGTAGTTGCAGCCTATAAAGAGAACAACAACAGGTATAAACAACAATGAGAAAGTAAAGATTGCATACCCAATACCAAATGGATGAAACCACCTAAAAAGAAAACCAGTACCCAAAAACGAAAGCTGGAAAATAGCATATGAAATAAAAATTAAAATAGCTGCTGCTTTTGAGCTTCCTCTATCGTCATTCCTTAAATAATAAAAACTATCGATTGGATGTCTTATAAACTTCATAATAAAAACTAAATCTGCAATAAGTTTTATTTCACCCAAACGTTTAAATATCGGCTTTAAATCCGGGAAGAACTTATATTTTTTATTAAGTTTTTTTGTAATAAAAGAAACAAACCATATTCCAATAACACTAAGAAGAACGTAATTTAAGTTTGAAACAAGCCAGTCATCTCTCATTTGCCAAAATGCTTCCGAGAACCCGTGGTGATAAATGGCTAACTCAAAATAGTATGCAGCACGGTCATATTCACCAAGTTGGAAATAAGCTCTGCCAATGAATATATTTACAATCCGCAGGTTTCCTGCAATTTGTCTTATTTCACGCCATAACTCAAGACCTTCCCGATAAAAACCTCTTTCATGTAAATCAATTGCACGGTGAACACTTGCAGCAAAGTTTGTTGGTGCATACACATGAACCATATTTCTTGCACGGTCAAGTACATAAATCATACTGTTGTCATCAACTTCAATTGCGGCAGCAAGGGTAAACACACCTGTACGCTCTGTTGCCAAAGCACGACCACCAAAGGTAAATACATAAAAACCTTCAGAAGTGTATTCATAAATAAGACCTGTTGAGGTTACAACATACATTTGCCCATATCTTCCGATTGCTATGTCTACAAGGTTTTGCTCGGCAAGAAAAGCACCAGTCCCGTCAAAACCGGATAAAATATTATCACCAGCTACATTGTGGGCTCTTATTGAGTGCCCCATTCCGTGTTGTGTTACAGTTCGGATTAATCCTCGGGAGTCTACTGCTGCATTTGTAAATTCAAGCGGATTTCTTCGTGGCATACGTGCAAGTTGTACATCGGAAAGGATTATATTTTGTAAAATTTCAAGTGGGGTAAGGTTTACATTGTTCATACCAAAAAAACCTATAAACTCACCTTCATCTGTAAGCTGAATAATCCCATCAAATGTTCCTTCAGAAACTACATAAATAATCCCTGCATGGTCTACAACAACTTTTTGAGGTCTAAAACTTGTGTGTTCGCCAAAAATACGGTCTGTTGGTCTTGTGATCCTTTGCAGAAGTTCACCATCACGGCTAAACCTCAAAACCGCATTGTCTCCATCTGCAATAAAAATTTCGTAATCTTGTGTTATAAATATACCTGTTGGACGGCTTAAAGAATCTTCAATTACAACACGAAATTCACGGGTTATAAGGTCAAGCGAAACAACACGCCTGTTTCCTGTATCAGCAATATAAAGCACATTATCATGTAAATGCATATCCTCCGGTGCATTTAGCTCACCGGCTGTAAACAAAACTTCTGCAATTACATAAGCTTCTTGTGTACGCTGAAACAACCAAGGGTTAGCATCTGCGTAAGTAAATGTTGCCGCATTTGGAGGAGCAGCCTGTGTCCCTCCCCCATAAACTACAACTGATGGCAAAGTAAATAGAAAGATTAATACAAAAAAAGTTAATTTTTTCATGTGTGATAAAACCCCTTCCTATTTAATACCTGAGTGTGCCATAGTGTTCATTACATTCTTTTGAGCAATCATAAATACAACAAAACTTGGGATAAACATTACAACTGTAGCAGCAGCAGCAACTCCAAGCCCTGCCATAGACCCAGCGGAACGTTCAACAAGCCCTGCCGCAAAAAACGCAAATGTTCGTAACGATTCACGCTCAATAAATTGTGCTGACACATCTGCATTGTTCCAAACAAGCTGGAATGAAAGAATAAACAGCGTTGACATTGCTGGTTTAACAAGCGGCATAATTATTTTCCAAACTATAAAATAGTCACTTGCCCCGTCAATTTGTGCCGCTTCCACCAACGCATCGGGTATTTGGTCAATAAATTGTTTAACCAAAAACAACCCAACCGGCATTGCAAGCATCGGCAAAATATGAACTAATGGGTTATCAAGCAGCCCTAAACTCGCAATAACTAAATAGCGAGGAATAAGTACTGCCACAGGTACAAACATCATGGAAATCTGATTAATTTTAAATAACAAATCACGCCCTCTAAAATTGCGCTTAGAAAGCACATATCCGGCACTAACCGACATTGCAATTGTTGCAACAATTGTACCGGCAGTTACCCAAAAGGTATTAAAAAAGTAAATTGTTGCAGGCTGAAATCCCCTGTCTGCAATACGAAACAGCCTTATAAAATTATTAAGTGTTGGTCTTGCAACAGTAAATCTTGGCGGATAAAGCATAAGCTCATCAAGTGGTTTTAACGAATGCATAATAATAAACACAATAGGTAATGCAGCCAAAAAAACTACAGGTGCTAAAATTATATAAAACTTTATCTGACTTTTATGAAACCTGTCTGGGTTTATCATTGCATTACGAAAATTTTTACCTTTTTTCCTTCTCATGACAAATCCCTCCTATTTACCACTATCGCCAAAGAGTTTGTAAGCAACTCTTGTCATCAACCAAATTATTACAAGTAATATCACCGAAAGAGCCGCAGCATAACCCATTTCAAATCTTAAAAGCCCAAAGTCTTCAATGTGATTTAGCATAACCTGCCCTGCATATTGTGGTGTTGGATTGCTACCGGTAAGCAATACACCCATACCGGAGGCTGAAATTGTTCCAACTATAGCCATTACAGCAGAAAAAAGCATTTGAGGACGGATGTTTGGAATGATTACATAAATTACTTCTTGGAAGCGGTTCCTTACTCCATCAATATAAGCAGCTTCAAACTGCTCCTTGTCAACATTTAAGATACCCGAAATCATAGCCAAAAATCCTACACCCATACTTGACCAAAGTCCTACAAAAATCATGATTGGCATAAGAAACTGAGGTGCATCTGTTGAAAGAAAAGCTATTGGCTGGTCAATAATTCCCGCCCTCAAAAGCAGTGAGTTTAAATAACCTAAATGGTCACCACCAAACATAATTTGCCAAACGGAAGCCATCATTACCGCACCGGTCATTGTCGGCGAAAAAACAATAATTGTTATAATTGTCCTAGGTACTCTGGAAACTTGTGCAACAAGCCATGCAAGAATAAAGGAAAGAATATATCCCCCCGGACCGACAATAAGTGCATATTGCAAAGTATTTGGTAAAACTGTACGCATTAATTGTTCATCTTGGGTAAATGCAAAAATATAGTTTGTAAGCCCAATAAACTCCGGAGCTTGAATCGAGTTAAACCTTGTAAATGATAAACCCACAGCCGCAACTGTTGGTATAACAATAAACAAGACAAAACAAACAACAAAAGGGGCGATTAGCACAATGTGAGAATATTTATTTAAAACATGCTTCACTATCTTTCGCCTCCCTCAAAAAACGATTCTATCGGACGTATCACAAAATCTCTAACCGGCACACCATTTTCTACATACCCAAATTCCTCTAAACGCCTTAAAATTTCACGGTTTATAATTGCAACTTGCCTGTCAAGTGCTATACGTGGCGATACGTTATCCCCAACTGTATTAAACCAAGCATTTGAAAGCCCACGCTCAACCATATATGAAGCCGGGTGGCGAGGTACTTCTTGAACCCACTCCCATTGTTCAAGGATTATTTCACGTTCCCTGTCTGTAAATGGAAGTGATGCAAAAGCGTGAAGATTAGCTGACGGCCAAATAAATTCCGGACCGATACGGAATAAAAGGGCCTGCCCAAACTCAATTTGAGTTTCTGTTGACATCCACCAACGTATAAACTCCCACGCCTCTTGTTTCATTTCACTACTTTCCATGATTATATTTGAAGAAGTAACAGCAAGTTGATAACGACGGTTTATACCGTTTTCATCAATAACTCCTGGTGCAAGCCCAATATCCCAAAGCCCGTCAATTTCTGGGGCGGCAAGTCTAAACACTATCATTTGGTTTACATCAGAAACACCAATCGGCATTGTACCCATACGGAAGTTTTGAGTAAAACTTGGAACATTATCTTGAAGCCCGTATATCCTATATAAATCCGTCATAAGCTCAAACGCAAGAAGTGACTGAGGAGTATCAAGTGCAACACTCATACCGTCAGGAGCATAAATTTCTGCCCCCATTTGAAAAATAAATGGTGCTGTTGCAAAAAAGGGTTTAAACCCAACACCGGCAGAGAGAGGTAGAAAGAAGTTCATACCACTTCTTCTTAAAACCGGCATCATTTGACGCACATCGTCCCATGTATCCGGTGGCTGAAGCCCTAAATTATCCAAAATATCTGTACGATAGAAGAGCATTTGAGCAACTTTAGTTTCAGCAAGTGCGTATATCCCATCACCAAAAACAAATGCCTGGTGAGCTTCTTTAACAAAATGTTCTTCTACAAAAGGAAGAAAGTCATCAAACTGAGTTAGGTCAGCAATCGCCCCACGAAAAGCAAATTCAAATGGGATATGCGATAAAATCCCTACTGCTGCATCTGGATTTGTTCCTGATGCATTTGAAAGGATGAGCCTATTTGAGTCTGAAATAGCAACAAGACGAACAGGTATTCCCGATTCAGGTGTAAATCTCGAATCAATTATTTGCTGCATTAGTGCAACCATTTGAATTGGACGATTTACCCAAACTACAAGCTCGCCCTCTTCACGTGCAGCAATTGCAAAATTATCATTACTGCCAAAAAGAGCGTGGAAAAACTCCCTTATTGTTTGCCATAAACTACGGAAGAAACCAAGCCTTGCAGAAGCAAGTTGATATTCGTCCGTGTGAATATAAATTCTATCAAAAAGGATTGGCTGTTCTTGAAATGAACTTACTAAATCCGCCAAAGAGAGTGTGATATCAGTAATCCAGTCTAAGTTAGCTGGAAGCCTGTCTATTCTTAAAATCAAACGGTCAATTTGTGAAGCAGAAATATTTAACGCTTGCAGTGGTGCAGGGTCTCTTAAAGACTCTCTTGGAAACTCATCAAAAATACGCCTAAGTTCACTGCTATGATTTTCAAGCTGTGCCGTCACACCCGGTATATACTGCTCTACTGCCCAAATACGGTGACGCTGTATTGTACCTGATATACCTGCAAGCCGCCTAAGTTCTGTTGCAATATCATTAAGTGACCCCAAAATGTAGCGAAGGTCATTGTAATAGGTATCAAGTATTGTTGCATCTTGTTGGATTTTAATTGTATTCCAACCAGCTTCTAAATAAATAGGAACACCGGCTGTTTTGTTTGCAAAAGTCCCCACAAAACCTGTGTAAGAAAAACCGAAGTTCATAAACTCACTGCTTGGGATTTGCCCGTTTATTAATATATTTGAGTAAACTTCCATATCTTCATACAACCATGTAGAGTAACGGAAGCTAATGTTATAAAGCCCGGGGCTATCTACATAAAACTCCCAAACCATAGCTTCACCAATACGCTCCTGAAAAGCAGTATTTATACGCCTTCGACCAATTTCAAACGGGTGGACTACCGGAGTTTGCTCATTCGCACTTCCGATAAATGCATGTGATTTCGCCATTTGCTCTTGAGCTTCAAGAATAATCACTTCACCAGTTCCAAGTGCTGCGTTTGCATTTGCTGTTTGAGAAAAAGGCAAAATCTCTTCCGGTGTTAAAATATAAATAGTTTCAATCAACAGCTCATGTCCAATTATTTCAATTGTTATTTCACTGTTTTCGTTTAAGTTAAATAAAAGTGGACGACGACTCAAGGTTACACTACTCGCCCAAAAATCTGTATGAAACCCTTGACGAGTAACTTGATCCGGTCTTATATCATTACCAAAACGGTCTTGAAGATAGTTTTTATGCTCATCTGCCCAAATTGAATTAATACCAATTTGCTGCTGGACACCATCAACTGTAATAAGCAAGCCAGCACGCCCAATAATATCTTCAACAGGTCTATATGTCATTGCAATCCAATACTCACCAGCCGGTACATTTACATTAAAAGAAACCTCATTAAAAGGTTGCATAAACTCGGGTGAAGAAATTTCGGCTATAACTGTATCTGGAAGCCTAACCCAATCAAATCCTTCTAAACCCAATTGACTATTTGAAGCCCCATAAACACTTACCGAAAAAAATAAAAGAAGCAGAAAAAACAAGACACAAGTACGTTTTTTCACTTCCAATCACCTCATTTACATATTTTTTATGTATTAGAGTCCGAAAGTAAATTAACCTTCGGACTCCGCCATAGTGAAGAATTGGGGAAAATCCCCCAACCCCCCTTGTTACCTTATTACCTACTTGCCGCAAAATCTGCTTGCACACGGTTCATAATTTCTTCAAATGTTCCGTTGTGGAAATCAAGAGCTGCGTTTTGTAACTCGTTAAGCTCTGCTGCAATAGCATGTGGGCTAATTTCTCCTGCCCAAATTCTGTCACGAGCATTTCTCAAAGGTTCGTTAATATACCAAAAATTTGGCACTAATTTTTGTGGGTCACCCATCCAAACGCCCGGTGTCATCAGATTCTCAAACTGGAACATGAAACCTGAAAAAATTTCAATATCAGCCATAGCTGCCATAACACTTGGGTGTGTGCTTGCGGGTAACGCCATCTCACGAGTACCCTCTGTTACTTCACCTGTTTCAGGGTTAACATCAAATGGGTTTTGGTCTCTGTAAAAACGACTGACAAGACCTTCCGGGCAAATTGTCATCCAACGCAGGAACTCATATGCTGCTTCCGGATATTGTGCTGTTGCAAGCATAAAACCATAGTCAGCATGGATTGGGAATCTAAATTCAGAACTTCCCGGTGCTTGTGGAAGCGGCCATACATCAATGTTAAATGTTAGCTCTCTCAGCCAACTTGTTGACCAAGTTCCAACAGGATCCATAAGAATTAAATGTTCACGCACCAAGTCAGCTTCAACACCAAATTTTCTTTGATGGTCGTCAAGTTCACCTGCATCACGCAAATCTTGATTTACAAGTGTTGAAGCAATAAGCCCGGGAACTTCACGCATTGCACCATCAAGTTCCATAACGGCTGTCCATGATGGGTCTAGGAAGTTAAAACGACCTGCCCTATAATCAAACCCTTGGATAGACATACCGGGGCTAAATTGACCAAACATAGTCTCGTGTAAATTAGACCATGAGAGTGCAGAAGTTGTAGTAGTAGTTGCAATTCTTGCAAAATTTAAAAAGTCATCTGTTGTCCAATTCATTGGAGGTGGATCAAGATTTAATTGGTCAAGTAAGTCAAGATTAATAAATATACCATCAAATTGAATCCACGCTGGTAATAAATACAACATTCCATTAAATCTGCTTGCTGTTGTAAATAGATCAGGAACATAGTTTAATGCAAAGTCATTGACCACAAACTCATCAAGTGGAAATAGCCA
>Ga0131853_10008389_pt1 | contig 18837 bp, 14 predicted proteins | sample TergutLab28metaG_FD_92764 | JGI IMG/M metagenome (GOLD analysis project Ga0131853, IMG submission 92764) | Labiotermes labralis P1 segment gut microbial communities from Petit-Saut dam, French Guiana - Lab288 P1 (version 2) (version 2) | ecosystem: Host-associated > Arthropoda: Insects >...
CAAACTGCATTTTGAAGAAAAAAAACGGAGAGTATATACCATGTTTAAAATATTCTGTACCTATATTTGTTGAATAAATATATAAAATGCAACTTTAGAGGTTAGCGGTGCGGTACGACCACTGTAGTTGACATTAGGCGTCAAAAGGTTAAGAAATAAGGCTGTACTGATCGTGCGTCGATAGCAGAGTAAAACTAACAAGGAAAAGATGCAATTGATGATGAGGAGGATAATGAAAATAATAATAATTTTAACTATAATAATAAAGGGGTAAAATTAGACAAGGAAAACCGATATGAGGATGAAGCAAATCACTGGAAAGAATTAAAGAAAGTAAGGTAAATGGAATAAACAATTGAGAAGTGACAGAGCCGTCACTATACATAAACCGGAAATCATAATCCGGGATAATGAAAACAGAACATGATGTTAATAGTTGTTGCAATTTCTGGAGACAGAAATGTGTCACGAAAGAATTCGAAAAGCTTTTGACATATACAGACTTTACATCACGTATAAGTACAGCTTGCGCAGACCGTAAATCAAGACTGATACCAATAATAATAACAGGGACAACTGGAACAATCTACAAATCATTCAGATAATATCTCAGCCACACACCTAAAAAGTAAGACAACAAGGAACTACAGAGATCAGCTACATTGGGCACTGCGAAAGTACTGTCGGCAGTACTAATGTAAAATTAGAAAATGTTTATTTTGAGAAATGACATTACTTGTACCACGTGCTGTAACACAGAATATTTGCAACATAATAAGTTCTTGAAACGTGGTTTGTTTCAGGTAAATAATTATATATATATATTTTTTCCCTATATGAAGGTGATTACTACCGTTAGTCGTAGTAGTAGTAGTTGTACTAATAATAACACCTTAGTATGAAAATAATTACAGAAAGAAGAATAAATCTCAGTTCTTATGGATGCGACTTTAAAATATAACCAATAAAAGATAGAAAACACACACACAGCTATTAAAAGGTACCATCATTCATGCCGATTGATGTCATAAAAATTTGTATGAGCCGTTTAAAGCCTAACAGTAAGTATACATACCACGTGTTCTAATAGTTAAAAATTCTGCATTTTGTCCACGCATAAAGTGTTTTAAGTGTTTCGTATAATCGTAATTTTCGGATCAAAAGGGCATTATTTACTTGAACAGAATGAAATGATTGGTGTTGCTAACATGGTCGTAGTTTGTTCTTTCCAAGAAAATAAATTCGTTATTTTATATAACATAGACGAATTTAACCACTCCAGTGTCTGTTGGAAGGCAGAGGAAAACTGCCATATTTTTACGCTATCTTCAAGCAAATAATGCGAGGGTTCCCAAGTTCTACGTTATGTTTCAAGCAAACAATGCAATGGCTCCAAAATTCTAAGTTGCTACTGTACATTATGCTTCAAGCAAAGAGGCCTACTCTAATGGTTCTCGTGTTCCAAGTTGTTACTTTGGGGTATGCTTCTCACGCTAAGCTCCCAATTTAAACCCGTCTAAATTAATCCCCTTACTCTGAAGACCACAAAATTACCTTATAATAGTACGCAATATAGGGAAGTCTAAGTTTGGTTACCCTTATTTAGGGCCACTATTTCTCTCCATTTCAACGTCTTCATTTTCGTTCCACTCCTATCAGAAGGACGAAAGGGCGAAGCCCGGGAATCCTCTAACAATGTTAAGCTCCATCCCCTCCATTTCCCTTCAACCATAAATGTAACGTCTTTAAATTCTCCCATACCTTTCCCCTTTCTTACGCTTCTATCTCTGTCTCTGTTGGTCTTCATTCTTCACATGTTAAAATCATCGTCATGAAAAATAATCATCTTGTAGCTAGGCCACTTCAAATTTCCAAGCCGAGATCTATCTTCAGATCTTATGGGTTGTAACAATGTGTAGCATAGTACGGGGTAGCATCATTCGGCGAAATATACTGCTTCCGTTGTCACAATATAAAAGTCCTGCTTAACTGAGGTGGGCATATTCAGGTATCAGATTACACATCGTTACAAAACATAACTGTAACAAGTAGCCTACAATCAGTTCTCTTATTTACCGTATCTATGTACGTTCAGCAAAGAAATGAATCCACTGAAAGTCATTTGAAATGTACACTTTTCGACGTGAAAGAAACTCTGTTTGATAATCTAAACCAAAGAGAAAACGGAAGACAATTGTAGCTTTGTAAGACCTCCCGTTCTTTCAAATTTCAGAAAATGCAAACGGAATATTCGATCTCATAAAGTAACAAGTTGTAATTCTCTTACACCTACCATCATTATAACTAAATAAACAATTCCTACCTCAACAGAAATCTCCTCGAATCTTTACAATTTTTATCTGCACCAGAAGAACTGCTTTTTCGTGTTTATTAATTTCCGTAAAAAGACTTGACTAAATCTAAATAAGACTCTAATGGCACAAGTAAACACACTAGCATATTAAAGTCGTAAGAAGAAAGAGGAGGACGATGAGGAGGAGGTAAAGTGTAACACATGGTCACAGAAATATTGGAGAGAAAATATGTCCAATGTTTTAATAAAGGAATGTGCTGTCACTGAAAAATGGAGTTTCTGGAAAAACAATGTTTATTATCGCTAATTAATTTCACGGATTTAACCGATATTTCCAAGAGTAAAACTTTTTCTGATAGTTGGGTATAGATGTGAAGCAATTAAGGATATAAATATTTTACAAATGCGATGTGATTATTCATGACAGTCCGTCATTTAAAGTTAATTTTTACGAAGAGAGATCTATTAGTGCTGTTTGAAATCTTCCATCACCTTATAGACAACATTTAGACACCTGTATGATGAAAAGTGTCGTGTCTTGTAATCCTTGCAACATGGCAGCGTAATTAATTACGAAGAATGAGATGAGTGGAACATGTGGCAAGCATGGAACAGAAGATAGATGAATTATGGGCTTTGATGAGGAACCCTGAAGGAAAGTGACAAAAAGGAAGCCCATGATTTAGATGAGAGAATAATATTAAAACAGGCACACATAAGGTGGATTTGTGTGGACTCAATTCGTCTGGTCTAGGACTGGAGAATTGGTGTGATCTTTTTAACACTGAAATGAAACTTCGGGTTTAGCTTCTGAATAGTATATCTGCTCCATAAATGTTAATATCTACACAGTTGATGTGGCATATGTTTATATATATATATATATATATATATATATACTTTAAATGTAAACTAATGGACAGAGATTTGAGAGAGGTCATCCCGTTGTGTGTTATCAAATTGTATAATATATTATGCACCGTCAATACACAACATGCATCAAACAAGATGCAATAATTATAATTAGGTTACATTTGGCTACATGTTTCGGCCGTGACCGGCCATCTTCAGGCCAACTAAGAACAACAATTAAGGTACAGTAAAAATAGTAATTAATGGGATCCGATTAAGAACTGTTTTTACTGTACCTTAATTGTTGTTCTTAGTTGGCCTGAAGATGGCCGGTCACGGCCGAAACATGTAGCCAAATATAGCCTAATTTTAATTACTGCATCTTGTTTGATGTATGTTTGCATTGACGGTGCATAATATATTATAATGGACAGAGAGTTATAACTTTGCAGTATAAACCCCTTCATTTTTTAAGGAAAACTTTAAAATTTAATAAGTTTCTCGTGAAGACTCGGAAGGTACTTGCACAAGTTGCGTGTTAAAGAATTCACAGGAAAGCTGTAGGTGTTAATGAGATCCGTCTTTCTTATCATATCAACCATTTCTTATCCTCTGAATTCCTCTTAAAATAAGCAGCGCTAATTTAAGCTTAATGTGCAATACAGATTATACAAAGAATTAAATTGACACATACCAGAATCATTGGCTGAGAGCACTACATTTTTTACCGCAAAATATCTCATTTAATCCAAATCGCTTCAGTAGCTTAGAAAGGTGAATAAGTGGAGGAAAATAAACACACAAACACAAACAAAATTTCCACATACGAAATTTGTATTTAATTAGGATAAAAAGGGCATGTTTTAGTGATTGGTGCAATGCACTTTGATATGGAAGATGCACTTGCGTTTCTGAACTTCGACGAAATTGAGTAAAAATAATGTAATTTCCAGAGATTTTGACAGGAATTCAACTGTGATTGTGTGTCTTGTTAGTCTTGCGGTGATTACATGCTTTACAGACGCCCGAGCTAAAAATTTACCAGAATAAGCCTTACGGAGATGTACTGTGGAACATCAAATAAGCAGACTTCGTGTTTGTTATCTTATAGTGGGTCAATATCTGGATGGACACTTACTGTGGCCAAGTATAATTACGTATTCTCCAACGATCGTGAAAAATTCCACCTGAAATTTGTATATTCCGTAACAATTATGTATTCGTGAAAAGTTTACAGACATTCAACAGTTTAGATGAACAGAGTACCTTCCTTAATAATGCCCCTAACTACAAAATAACACAACAAAAAAAAAGGAATTAACCCAATATAGACCAGTGTTACTTTCAGGTAACATCCACGTTTATTATGTCGGTCATCCCATTGGGATTCGAACACGCCATTCCGTGTTTGTGTGTTTCATGACGACAATAGTGCCAGCAGGCAAAATGCGTTTCTTTAACCAATTGATTTTCAGATGAATCAATAAATTAATTCATTGTATGCAGTGAATATGTGTTAGTTTCAAAATGTTCCCGAATCACTCTATTTCTGGGAAATTAAAAACAGTGCAATCATTTAAGCCACATTTCCTTCAAATCATGCCTTTTGCGCAACTATAGGACTGCACTTCTTCCAGCCACTGTAAAAGTTTTGGAAACATTCCTGGAAGTAATTTTGTGAAAAACTTTTCAGCTCTTCAATCGCATTCGTATTGAAGTCAGCAGCACACAAGCACCCTCCCAGCAATGCTGATTTCAATCGAGGAAAAAGACAACTGTCAGCTACAGCCAGGTTAGGAGAGTTTGGGGGAAGCTCCAATGTTGTAACATTGTTTTATGCTAAGAAATCCTTGACCAAAACCGACTGGTGCCCTGGAGCATTGTCGTGAAGGATAAACCAACTGCTGTTTCTCCATTTTTCAGGGCGTTTCCTTCTTGCCGCATCCCTAGGGCGACGAAGGATGTCAATGCACATTTCTTTATTCACAGTAGCATTTCCTCTAAATTACGCCAGCCAGTTACTCTAAATTAAACCAGCAAATGGGGGAAGTTTTTGAAGATACTACGTAAGAGAAACACACACTGCGTTATACTGAACAGTGTAGTGCAGTATGGAGGAAGTTGTTAGCCTTCCACGCCTAACCCCAAATCTAGAGAACCACCCCTTTTCATCCGTTGGCTAGTGTTTGTTTAATATATTCTCAGCTATGCTACATATCTCGAAGCCGTCTCCTGCAACTGAAATGTAAGTATGTGCCTCACAGTTTTAGTGTTTCTCATCGTTTCTGTCATTTGCTCAACTGGAAAAACCTTCACTTAAATCTGAGTTTGACCTCTACACTTAACCATGTTTTTGAGCCTCGAGAATGCAAATTTCCAGTCAAACTACAACGTCGCTTTGACGCCTTCCTGCTGTGTAATTGTTTCTATCGCTTTCTGTCTTGTGAAGACGAATTAAAGACAATACTGCAGAGACGTGTTTCAGAGTCATTGACATCTGACAGCTGGGAGAAGGACCAGTGCGAAATGTCGTGAAACTGTTACGCGAATTACGTTGTGGCAACACTTCCGGGCCGCAATGGCCAACCGAATGTGCGGTACCTTTAATTAATGCAGTGAAAACACGTCCCTCCGCAAAAAAAAAATTAATGGTGCACCTGAAGTAATGGAGCAACTTTCTAAACCTGCCGGAAAAGGTAATAGTTTGAGGTTCTCAAGGCGGTGACCATGAAGTGTACATTTTTAGGAAATTGATACTGTATATTTTGACATATCGGTACACAAATTTCAGAGAAAAATGCTGCTTTCAGATACATTTCATAAGACTGTAGTATGAAGTATTACACACGAACCCCATTATGTAAAATTTTCCAGAAAAAATAAAATATTTGCAAACAGACTGACCAGTGTTATTAATGGCATTAATGGAAGTGATATATTTCCCGTGTAAAATAGTAATAAAAGTTCAAGGTATAATAATCTGTTAAATTTTCAGGTCATGATAGTCTTTTTTGAATTTTAAAAACACAAAATTTTTCAGTACCGTTTTTGCGAAACCCTATTTATTCCCAGATCATTCATTTGCAACCTTACGTAACAAACACTTAAAAAAAGTTATATCTGAAGATGTCACAAAGCTGTCGAAATGCATTGGATATACAAGTACAACTAGAAATAATTGTATCAAGTTGTGTTACTTGAGTAGTTGTAGTGGAAGATTTTATCATTGGTTCATATACTATTCCATATTTTTCACCTACCGTCCCAGAAAATTTCAAAATACTTCTTATAACTCTTTGCGGATCAAATTATTTTTTTTTTAAATTCCAACAGTCTGGCCAAAAATAATTTCCCAGATAAACTCTAATCTCTCCCAAGTCGTAAAGCAGTTTCAAGATATCAAGAGCTTGGGGAAAACAAACATCGAACATTGTAGAATAACTTGTCGAATCCAATTCGACATTGGACCTGGTACAACGGAAAGCGCTGTCGAATTTAACTTGACACTGTACCTAAAAGAGTTAACTCAATGTACTTATATCAGCTGATATACCTACACAGACACATGGGAGAATGGGACGTATGGAGAAGAAGAATAGCTACATGGCCAATTTGTCTATTCCGTCGAGACTTTATTAACCGTAACAGGCTGACGTTTGTGTTGGCTGCTGTATTAATAATATGCACTATTCTTTTGGCTGACAGATATTCAATAAGTCCATAAACGATCTCCATATGTTACGACACTTTTAAGGGACAACATTGAAACTCTGTAAAGTAGGTTTAAACGAAGCTGAATGTTCGTCATGGCAATAAAAAAGCCTGCACACTAAAAATGCCATACGTTTTGAAAGGTCTCATTAGCGTCTATTTCCAGTTACAACCAAGTACTTATTAACAATAGTGAATGAAGCAGTACATGGAACCTGGAAGAGTATTCATTAATGTATTTATATACACCTTTCATAAGGTTGTTTCAGTAGACATTTCAACTTGACGAACAGCATGAAGATTTTGACCTTGTGTTCTACATTATTCAATTACTTGAAATGTGTTTATTTGTAGACGTGTTTAAAGAACACGGACTACTAAAACCAGCCTTCTTTATTGTGAACCCTAGCAATTACTTTATCAAGCGCGAAGCCATATTAAGAGCTGCAGCTGCGTTAACGCAACTCGTGGACTCGTGTAGATGGGTATTAAATTACGGTTGAAGCTTGAATGTGAGGAAAAGAAAAAAAAAACTCGGAAAAATTGCCATAGTGCATATTGCACACATCAAATGGAGTGCCCTGTGTTTAAAATGGACTCGATGCAATTAAACGTGTTTGATACTAGTTTCTAAATTACGTAATTCGTGATTATTCGTATCTGTGCCCCTTGTAATTAGGTAGAAAAATTCAGAAATATTACTATACAAATCATACACTGGCGAAATTACGAGAATTATGTTATATGTTGGTGAAAATAAAATATTTAAACCTTTGTCTATACAGTTGTGCACTCTCTGACTATGGGCCAGTGAAACCCAAAACATGCAGGAGATGACGTACTAAACTCTGTTGTAATCCTAACCACCTGTGTGCTATGTTTCGCTTACATCGCAACAAGAGAAGTCAGAAAATAACGATGCATTATACCGTCTTCTTGTACGTAGGATATTTCCAGATATTACAGTTATTTAGACAACCACAATTTTCAAATTTGAATAAACACCTTCTGCTGCGCAAAATAGCGTCTGTACGTGATGCTGCTACTGTAATAGTACTATTTTAGGCAACCAACTTCAACTGACACAAAAAGTTTATTATTTAGTCACGACTCCCCACCCCTCTCAAAGTTTGTCGAAATTCTGTATTCCTTCCACCTGGTTAGTCCAAAATATTTTTCATCTTATGAATGGCAGGGAGGATCATCGTGTTGGCTAGTCTGCGTCCTAAGCGTGTGACACCCTTGAAGCAGACCTGAACCCTACCGTCTGCGCGCCCAGACTTTTCCTCATACTCTCTCCGCATTATCATTCCAGGTACTATAGTCTGCTTCCGGCCAAGATTCCTTAATATTAACCTAAGAAGGACATATGAGTACCGTGCCTAGAATACCTGATTGCGAGATTACATGTTACGGCTTTTTGGCCAAATTAAACATTGAATTCTCCTATAACCAACTTCTGAAATTTGACACTTGTCGCCTGTAACAACCCCCCCCCCCGCCGCATTATGATACCGTCCACAGCCAGTTCGATCGTTTCGATAAGCTGGCTTTAATGCTCTTGCACTCTTTTAACAAGTTACGTACTTGCAACATATTGTTTTTCCATCTGGTACCCCTAAGAAACCAAATACACGATGGAACAATAATACTAAGAATTAAATCCTGAGATGTTAACAATTCTTTATTGTGCAGGAATTTCATATAACCCTTACAGTAATATCTGTGTTACGTCTTCAGCTACGATTCATTTGGGGTCGGCGTAGCGTAGTCGGTACTGCGACTGGCTAGAGGCTCGAAGGTTCGAAGCTCGAAACCCGGTGGTGGCATGACATATTCCATTCTCCTGCCCCGTCCAGGCTAAGTCCTGCGGCCACTGTCATCTATCGCCAAGGTTACGAGTGAGTAGAACTACACTCCTGCCCCCTCTCAGTGCCTGCATGGTATGCTAGAGAGAGACCTTTAACTTCTTAAATACATTGGCTATCATACAATTAATCTAAATGCATAACAGAGAATATAGTAAGAAGCAAATAAAAAATAGGCTAGGTCTGAGTTTGTCAGAGCGGTGCCGCTGAAGGTTTAAACCGTCTGGAATGTGACGCTGGATTCTTAGGTGAGTAGTTGCTGCCGTTTCGAAGGATCATAGTGCCTCCACCTTCAGGGTCAAGCAGTCTAAGAAATGACTGATCTTGAAGTCGAAAACATTACGAACCTCCGAAATGTCAGGAACTACTCGCTCAACGTGACAACTTCACATTTCAGAAGACACGATTCCTCAAATCTGTAGCAGTGGAATTCTAAAGTTCAAAACCGGTAATAGAAAACTTAATAACTGACTCAAATGTGAATATTTTTCTTGTACGTGACTGAAATTTGCCTTCCTTTTGCATATTTTAACATACCCTTCTAATCTTCGCTTTTGAAGTAAGACAGTTCACGAAATTCTACGTACTTTTGTTGAATAATTTGTTTTATATTAATTTACGTCCACATCCCTATGATATGAGCATTGTACAATGGCTAAGTAATGGGGAAAGCAATATCGCTACTCTTTACGGAATTTTCTCTTCCCGTGTCTAATTTCTTTTCTTAGGACTTAGTTTCGAGTATTTTATACTACATTACTTTCCTTAGGGTAGCAAGCCAAATTCTAATAAGCATAGCTATCCCCCCCCCCTAATGGCCCGGAGAGGCCCCAAAATTTTGAGGCTCCCAGAATTTGTAGACAGTTAGTAGATGAATTTGGTAAGATTGTTAGCCCTACGTACCGGCCGCCTTTACCGCCAGGTGATATCCCTCATATTAATTTTTGATGCGGGTTAAGTCAATGAAAATTCCCAAATACCCCATTGAGAACCCGCGACCTTGCAGCTTGTAGCGCTGTGCCTCAACCAACTGTGCCACTGCGCAACCCCTAACAAGCATAATACAAGCAAAGGTAAAATAAACACATTTTGACGAGAATAACATGAACGTTCAGAAGCTTTAAAGGGGTTTTAACTTCACCTAATATTTAAACATGCAAATAAGAAAGAAAGATAAAAAAAATACGGCTAGCATGTTGTTGACTTTAAATTAAAAACCATGAATTTAAAATTGATGACAAATATGGGGAGTCAATAATCAAATTTGCTGCATAATTATATATTTCGAAGGGTAACTCAAACATAGATGATGGAAAGCTACACGTAATATAGTTTCGCTCATATGCAAGCTACACCTGTGGTCGAATGAAGTTCAATTACATGTGACATAAACAGAGAAGTGACATACAAATTTGTTAAACCACAGATAGTTTTTAATTTTCTCGTCCTGTCCCTTCTGGAGTCCCCTTTTCTACATATATCTTAAATTGTAATCATATTAAGATATTTATCATTCCACACATTCTCATATGGAAAGTGAAATGTTAAATAAGAAGAGAACAAGAATTTTCAGGAAAGTAATAAAGAATATGCTGTCAAATATTCGTTTCAGTGAGCGTAATCTACCGAAAACACGTGACTGGAGGCAAATCCATCATTGTTGGCATGTTGATTACATGTTATATTTTCCAGAACTATTAGGGAAATATACTTGCAGCCAAATTAATGCAACAGGTATAATGTGAGCTCTTTTATCACAATGTTTCACAATCCCCGATGCTAATCTCTTCTTTAACTCTTGCACGCACGTGTGGAACCTCAATACATCAGCTGCACAAAGGCTCGACTCACATTTAACAGTTGTATGGCTCACGTTTCTGAGCCGCAATACTGACAAGCCATTTACGGACAGTGGCACAACAAGGTCTAGTCTCGTAACTCTCTGTGTTGACATTTCATGACCTTAGAATTTTATTCTTCCTCTTTCCTCTCCTGTTAGCCTGAAGCGTGTTACAATCTGACATCCACATTTAAAATTTTAGCTCCACATCTGTACCTGTAACAGGCATAAGCTTTGGGCGGTTGCAATTGTATATAATTTGAAAACATTCTAACATCTTGCACGCGGTGGATCAGTTGGTTTAGGCACTGCCCTACAAACTGGAAGGTCGCGGGTTTGATTCCAGATGGTGTCGGAATTTTTCATTGAAATAGTCTTTCCGGCTGCACTTGGGTTCGACTCAACCTCTAGCAGAAATGAGTACCAGGAATATTTCCTGAGGGTAAAGGCGGCTGATGCGTAGGGTTGACAACTTTAGCACCTTCATGTGCCACTTGTCATGAGATCTGGGAGCCTGAATCTCCTGAAAAACTCAGGGCCTCTCCAGGTCTGTAGAGGGATTCCTTTCCCTTTACTTCGTAATTGTATAGTTCTTCCTTTAGTTTCTTCCGTATACCTCACTTTTCATTTCGCATAACATGTTTGCGTATCGCCACTCCTTTTCAAACCTTAGTTTCCTGTTTACTTTAAATTTACTAATATTTTACCTTTACTGCCAATTTATAAACAGTAAAGCATGGTGCAATTAAACTGCGTGATAATCAGTAGGCCTGTGTGTGATGTTTGTGAAGCCGGCGCTTAGAGAATTATCAACGTCTGTAGTTGTCAACCGTAGAAGCCATATTAAATGAGACCCAATAAACTTACATGACTTCACTTAATTTGCTCCAGCTTATTCTTCTGTGTCTCAGCAACTCATCTCTAAAAGGATTAATACTTATCACAGAGTGCTAACTGAAACCCAGCTGTTAGTCGTGAGTGCCTCACGTGAAGGACACTTTAATTTGGTAGAGAAATACAGAAACGCCTCATCCTGTATTCCTAGGCGACAGGAGGTTTCCTGTGTTGCACGTGACGCTAAATGAAGTAACGGGACAGACGGACGTGCAGAGAATGCGCTTTTATCAAACATGACCTACAGGATCTTGTTGGTTCGCTTTCGAAATTATTCTTAATCGAGACCAAAACAAGACTGGAAATTTGATAATATCATGATGGTGTTGACAAAACGTGTCGTTTGAATCTTTCGACATTTTAGAAAACTTGGTTAATTGCTTAAGCTATTGAAGACCCAAAGTATTCTGATGACTATTTAGGGTGAGAGAGACATTCATGTCTTACTTTTTCAAAGAAAATATCGCAAATAATATATTCAATAAGAAAATCGAAATTCTTCATTGTTTGAAAACTTCTTAGGTTTCTTCAACTTTGTAATCACAGTAGTAGAAGAGTCTATTAAAATTTAATTTAGAAGAGATAAACAAATTTATGATCTGGGCAGTTAAAAGATTCAAAAACCTAAATATTTGCTTATATCGATAATACGAGTCACTAAAATGCGTTTCACTTTTTTAATTGTAACACAGTGGCAGGGTATTTATCTCAGTATTTAACCAACTTGATGCACAAAATTTGTTTCACAATAAGTTTTATTTCTTGCCTCTACATGTTTCGAGCACATGTGCTCATCATCAGCAGGTCAACATTGCATTACACAGCCTCTGGTATCATAACACCTATAGGTGTGGTGATACCAGAGGCTGTGTAATGCAATTTTGACCTCCTGATGATGAGCACATGTGCTCGAAACATGTAGAGGCAAGAAATAAAACTTATTTTGAAACAAATTTTGTGCATCAAGTTGGTTAAATACTGAGATAAATACACTGTGATGCACGGTCAGCAAAACGTCCAAAAAAAAAAAACAATAGCAGGGGTTTTGAATCAAATTGCACTCACTGCACGCTATTCAGTGCATGCTGAATTTCATGGCAGTGGTAAGGTTGTTGTTCGGCATGAAGAGAATTTATTTATATGTGTAGTTGAACATCTCTTTGGAGTGGTACGAAGCTACGTTAGTGCGCAGGGAAATAAAGAGCATTAATTGCACTACATAATTTCGTGTGACCTTAAATTGTAGAGTGGATGGTGTGTAAAGGCACTTGAAGTTGAGATGTATTCCAGGTTCCTGATGCCAGCACAAATTTCCATTAAACTTCCCTCCGACTGGACTATTTGTTTTGCGGTGATTCATACTAAAATAATAGACAAAGAAAATTAATTACGAGGCCCCACACTTCAACAGATTTTGAACTTTTAGCTGGACCTTCTTTCACTGAGAAAGTAAGTTCTTTTACGAAGGGGTACAAAACTGTGTGGATATCAAGATTCGTTCTAATTTTGTAGTGTACATAAAATTTCTAACATTTCAAATGATCGCATTCAAACACACCAACACAAATTTCTTCAAAATATTTTCACACATGTCTTTTATTTTCTATTCGCCACAATATTCAGATAAAAGTCATGAGAAGGGCAGGAAAAAACGTATAGAAATTAGAAAAAGAACAAATACATGGTGTTTGAACTAAATGCTACATGTGCAATGATAAATATTTTGGACCGCAGAAAGGAATTAAATTACGGTGCTGTTAGAATGGAGTCAGACTTCCCATATTAATAATAGCAAATTAGTCCTACAGGCCACCGGAAAAAAGGAAAAGGAGCGCTGTGAAATTACTACTAGACGATCGAAGAGCAGATCCTGGTGGCCGTGCGGTCTAAGGTTTAGATCTACAACCGCTGGCTTGCTGGGATTGCGGCTTCAAATCCCGCCAGCGGCATGGATGTCTGTCTCTTGTGTGTGTTGTGTGCTGTCAGGTAAACGTCTCTGCGACGGGCCGATCCCTTCTCTAGAGGTATCCTACCGTTCGCGCGCGCGCGTGTTTGTGTTTGTATGTGTGTGTGCATGTGTATCACTGAGTGTGACCAAGGCCTGAAATATTCCTCTATACCTAAAAAGAGTAGGTAAAAGAGGTCGATTAAGGCAAAAAGGAAAGATAAACGAGGCCGATATGAGGCAACAAAAAATTTCCATAACACATTGAAGATAATAATGATAATTGCGATTCTTTGCCAACTTTGAATGAGCAGTGTCTGATTTCTTTGGCTGGAATATCCCCATTCAATGAAAGCATAAGCAGCGTCTATTGATATGGAGCATTGCTTTAAGCTGCGAATATCCAGCGACCTGGGGTGTCCGATATGAACACAGCTGCTTTAAGGAGACTCGACCACACTGTACATTTTTCATCAATAATCCGTGCGGGCCCCTTTCGATTGAATAGCCGTGTTGACTACACAATTAAACCCGGTCGCGTGTTTCCTATGCACGTGCCTACGGTGCATAACAAGTTCCAATTTATTACTCTCTCCCTTGTAATCCACTCTTATTGTACTTCAGCCAGCAGCATTCAAAGGCAACTTCTGGGGATATTACAATAGGCCTTGGACGATAATCATACCATTTCTGTAATATGAAGTACAAGTCTCTAGTAATGTGTGTTCGAATTGATTATGACTTAGTTATAATGCGGACCAGAATAGCACGAAGTTGGATTCCTATTCATTGTTTATTTAATGACGCTTTGTCTTCTCAATAGGCCACACAATAAGGAATAGCTGAGAGATTATGCACGAATATTACGGAGCGATGTGAAATAAAATATTTGTGGGTTAATTATGGAAATATTCCAGCATGCCTGGAGGTTTTGCGAAAAAAAAAACCATAATCCGGATATCTGATCTCTGAACCGTGATTCGAATCACTGGCCGAAATATTGGGATTGGACTTACTAGCTGCCAGCTTCTCTGTCACATCTTAGATGTTGCATTCACAAATCGATATCGCGTTAAAAATGATGACTGTATCGAAACAGACGCGATTTTAAATACTGTGAACATTCCTAAAGCATTCTGTCATTTGATTAAGTTATGACATACTTCAGGATAATATGCGCATTCCTGTTTAAGAATATGTTGATTCGTAACTGGAAATGTGTAATTCGAATAATAGGAATTCCTCTATTCTGGATCTTTAAGAGCTATCGCTCTAATAATAAATAATTGGTTGTGAACCCTGGGTCTTATAACTAGCGTGAAGTATATAGGATAGAAAATAAGGGGTGATCCTCCAATTTGAACGATGGATGAGCGGCTAATAAATTCTCACTGCCAAATATTACACTATTTCCCGAAGATGGATGGATCCTTTCACAGGAATTTGAGGTAAATCAACTTCCGTTCTGTCCAAAATTTTTTCCATTCCCCTTTAATATCTAAAAACCACAAATAATAAAGTATTCAGAAATTCAGTTTTATCTGCTGTTTTATGCAAGTGCCATACTTGGTCTTTAGTGTCATGGAAAGAACATGGCAGAGGGTGTATCCACACATGGTGCCGAGGACGAAAACCAGCCTAAGAGGGAAGAAGAAACAGATCGGAAAAAGCTACACAGTGAGGAGCTTCATAATTTGTATTTCTCGCAAAATATTATTATGAGGTTTAACACAAGGATAGACGGGGCATATGGTATGAACGGTAGAGAATGGAATTTCATGCAGAAGTTTGGTAGGAAAACCTCAAGGAAAGCAACAACTTAGAAGACCTAAGCATAGAAGTGAAGATATATCTAAAAGGATTTTGAAAGAATAGTATGCAAGAACGTGGGTTCGCTTCATTAGGCTCGGAATAGGTACAAGTGGTGGACTGTTGTGAAAACAATAACGAAGTACTGGATTCCATAAAATGCGGATAATTTCATGCGAATCAATATAGCTTTTCAAGAAGTACTCTAAACACTATAGTTAGTCACGATAAATATAAGATGAGAATGTGACTAGAATAGAGCTGACTCTGAAAAGAAGTCAATTGTTTTCTTTATAGTTGCAGGGACGAAACGCCATTATGAATATCTCCGTACAAACTGGGTGCTCTGAGAGGCTGGAACATTTAGAGCCACGTAGCCTCTGCAGGTGTCACAGATTACTGGAGAAACGTACAGAAACGGCACTGACGATAAAAATAAATACTGGCTTCAAGGAAATTATTACTTTAACTGACATACGAGGTAAATGTGATTAGGATTGAAGTCATACGTGTGTAGGAGAAGCACAGAAAGATAAAAATTGTGAATGTTTCTAAATGTTCATATAAGACTTTAACTTTCGACTTGTGGCAGATTATGATGACGTAAGTGTTAATTAGCTTATAACACACTTAGAAGCTCTTATTTTTTGTTGGAAGTTGTAAAGAAGTTAAAGAAAAACAACGGGCACAACAAAATGACTTTAAAAGGAAATTCCAAATTTCTCAAATATGAAACGAAAAACTACTCAACAAGTTTTTCTAAACTTACTCGAAATGATAAAGATATGACAAAAATTATCAATAATAATAATAAAATATTTTTGGATGTACATAAGATTTAACGCCGGAGAGTTTTCAGTTGCCTGCACACAAACATCTCTGGATTTTCACAGATAAGGGTAATCTGAAATGCTCGCTTTACGCAATCCGTGATATTCATGTTTCTGTTACTTTAGGCTTGTAAAATACCGGTGCAACCCGTCATCACAACACGGAACGTGTCTCCCGTATTGATTCGTTCGAGTTCCCTGGACACAGTACACAGTATCGACCGGGTCAGTGGCGGCTCGTTCATACTTACTACTCAAATAGATATTTTGCAAGTCAGGTATAAAAATGGTAGTAATAGTAGTAGTAGTAGCAGCAGTAGTAGTACTGGTGGTGGCGTTAGTGGTGGTAGTGGTGGTGTTGGTGGTGGTGGTAATGGTGGCGGCAGCGGCGGTGGAATACGTTGTAGTGGTGGCTCCAGCAATGGTGGAAATGATAATGCGTACCAGTAGGAGCAGCAGCAATACATTGTTTGTTTATTTCAACTGTTCATGTTATTAAACTGGCTCTATGCTATTACGAGCATTGCATTTTGACAGGTAGCACTGTTGTTTGGTATTCGGGAGGTTTCGGTTTCAATTACCACCCGTAAGTCTGGTAACTGTGTCTGAGGTGTTGCGTGGTGTTTACAAAATGATTCATGAAAACTTCAAAATACAACCTCGTATTAAGGGCCGACCGCTTCCTTCAGTATTTTTTCCAATACGTTATTTTCTTACCACACTATGATCTTATAATATAAAATCTTAAATATTAAGAGCGTTGTTAAATAAACTAATATAAGGGTTTCGAGGCTTACTGGAAACTCTGAGAAAATGAAGGGATATAATATATGAGATATCATGCAGTAGGACAAGATAATAATGTAATTACGAGTTTTAATTCCATTATTCTTTATTAGGGTTTTAGTAATTTGAACATAGGCTATATCTTTCATAATAAAGGATGCATATAGAAGTAACCTAAAAGAACAGAGTAAACGAATATAGCGAATAAATGACCCACAGCGTGGCGAAAATTCGAGTTGACGTCTTCCTTCACTCTCTTCTAAAGAAATCATTCGGTTCTCTAATATAGAAATATGTTTACCACTAAAACATGCAAATGCATTCTTGGAAACATGCTTATTATATTGTGATGCGGTGTGCTGTATGATTATCGTTAGATTGCAATCCAGGTTACTCAAATAGTTAAAGAATTGCCGCGAAGGATTAAAGTAAGGCAGAAGTCGTTAAAGAAGATTCGATTTACGTCATTCAGAACTGCTTTCGTCACATTTACAATTCGGTACGGATATGGTCACAACAGCGTCATTTGTCATTCTTCTGGGTCATGTGCCTTGCAATTTGTCGCGCGTGGCTTACATTCCCTACTTCATTTTCAGGTCCTGCAACGAGCGGTAAAACAGCCTTCTGTAGTTGCGTCCTGAAGAATAATACGAAGCATGAAGAGGGACACATGAGGTTTGAAATTCCGAAAGTGGTGATTGTTAAGAATGTGATCTTCCGGGAGGCGACTCTATGTAGTCCAGTAGATGTTCTAGGAGATGAATCCACGTAGTTGGGTAGGTAGCTTTCAGGAAGGCGACACCTTAGTATGCGAGTTGCTCGTCTGGGAGATGGCTCCTTGTCGTCTGGTAGCTGTTCTTGCGGGAGGTGACTCCGTGTAGGCTGTTAAGTGGTCTTCTTGGAAGTGACTCAATTTAGTCTGATAGGTTTCTCTTCTGTGTTCACCTTCTCAAATTATACAGAAATTATGTTCCTCTCAAATATCGCCAACAGTCTACCAGATTACATGGCGTCATATACCTATACACCATGTTATATGATATATATACAGGGTGTTTGAGGAGGGATAGTAAATATTTTAGGAGGTGGTAGTACGGACTACTCCGATAGTCATATAAACATGTGTCCAATTATCAATGTTTGTGGAGATACAGTTGTTTGAATGTAACGCATAAAAAGCCTTACAAAAGGTATGTAGGAAAGAAAAATGACGTATTGATTGCATGTATTGGTTATGTAAATTATCTCATTAAATTGCAACAGTTCACAGTAAGTGTTCAAAAATCCCACCATCGACTTCAATGCACTTTTCAACCCTCTTGGCATTAGTAATTGTAGGCTCTCCTGAGGTCGTCTTGACGTTCTTACTTTATGAGGGCAGCACTATTCATAATGCAAGCGACCAATTCGTCCCTTGTGTTTACTTTTTCTTTGTAGACTTCTTTTTCATCCATCCCCACAGACAAAAATCAAATCTGTAGGCGCCAACTTCAAGCAGCTGTATTTTCACATCCATTGAAAATTGGACACATGTTTATATAAACTTATTTAACCGGAATAGTCCATACTACCACCTCCTAAAATATTTACTATTCCTACTGAAACACCCTATATATATACTTACTCAACTGTAAAGAATCTTGGTAGCTCTCCATAAGTATCCTGGCCAAGGACTTGAAAGATGGGCCTCTGTTCGCATTATGAAGATTCAGGTTTCATTACCACGTGGCGTGGTTGTCACACTATCTACAGGCGCTTACTTAATTCCAAAAATATAATTTCAGATCAGCTGCATGCTGTGATAACGGTAAGATAATGTGACTCTTTCCCTTCGCATGAAGTAAATCATAACTTTATGCCAATTAAAACTCCGTGGCCTTAGTCCGCACGCGAACTATACCGACAGAACGGCCGCCGCCGGTCGGCGAAGTTAGTGCCAACTTTTGCGGATAGAGGGGTGTCACGTGGTCAGCGCAACGGATCCCCAC
>Ga0131853_10008391_pt1 | contig 18837 bp, 17 predicted proteins | sample TergutLab28metaG_FD_92764 | JGI IMG/M metagenome (GOLD analysis project Ga0131853, IMG submission 92764) | Labiotermes labralis P1 segment gut microbial communities from Petit-Saut dam, French Guiana - Lab288 P1 (version 2) (version 2) | ecosystem: Host-associated > Arthropoda: Insects >...
ACACACACACACACACACACACACACACACACACACACACACACACACACACACACACACACACACACACAAAATTTCTTTCACTTCAGCAGGGTGGTGACACACCACACAGTAGCTACATGGAACATTCGTTCCTCGCCTCAATTCAGCACATAATTTCATCCGTATTTTATATTTTATCACATATTTTAAACCATGCATTTTACAACTTACTATTGCATTGGCTCTTGAAGTTTTTGTAATATACGTACGTCGTATCCTTTGTAGACACCTCCCTGAGGTTGGCCACAAGTGTGGCCGAAACATGTACATGCAGGAGACATCCTGTGTATTATAATATAATATAACATAATAAATGATACTCTTTAACGTCTATATGTATTTGTTGGTGTCATCTCCATATCGAAAATTGCCTCAATTTTCTTCATACCATCGTAAAAAAATTTCAGTATGTAAGTATCTGCCTACATCAGCCACTGTTAATAACGGACTAGGGCCTAAGGCCTACTACGTACAGCCAGAATCGCACAAAAGCAGGAAAATTCTTCCACAAGTTCTACTTATATTCCCCGTCTTACATTAATTTTCAGTTGTTTGCTTCTTTCATTGCGTATTACAACACATGACAGCAAGCAAACATACCTTTGTATAGAACGAAATGTGAACCCAGAAGACAAGCACAGATTCTTCGTAGCTGCACCGTGCATGTTGATAACATTAAGTCCTTTATTTTTCCAACTAATGCACACAAATTATTATAAAATTGTTAAACACTTAAAATTATAATAATTGCTCCAGCATGTTTCGGTTTGCATAAACCATCACCAGGGGAGCTCTCAGCCTGTGCTTTGCACAGGCTGAGAGCCTATTTAAGAATTCCTAGGTATTATCTACGGAGAAAAGGAGCTGATAGTACACTATAAAGTACATTTTTATGTTCGTTTTTGTAACAGGCTTATACAAGATATAACACATGCTCATGTATTCTCACAGTACCACGGATGTTATGTCATTTCGTATGTCCTCTTTGCTGCTGCTTCAGGGCCTACTGTTCTTTCATCTAAGGCAATTCATTAACTAATTAATCGAGCTGATTCCTTTCACAGAAGCTAACAGAAGCTAATGCCAATGCCAGTGGCCGCGAGGTCTAAGACATGGGTTTGCGGCCGCTCGTTTCCTGGGGCAGTGGGTTGGAATCCCGCCGGGGCATGGATGTCTGTCTCTTGAGTGTCGTGTGGTGTCTGGTAGAGGTATCAGCAACGGGCTGATCACTCGTCCAGAGAAGCCCTACCGAGTGTAGTGCGTCCAACTGTGATCGTGAAGCCTCGACAAAGAAAGGGCCTTGGCCCGATAGGGCTGTCCAGTCATAGGGGGAGGGGGGGCAGCTAATAGTCAAGAAATTCGCTGCCTGTTTTGCAATCCCAAGGTTCATTACAGTTTTCAAAACAGTATGCTATTGGCATCCATCCTGAGAAAGATAAAGCCAGTTTACACAACCCACGCTACTTATGGTGCATATTAATAGTGTTCTTTCATCTACGCCCTGGTCTTCAAAGTGGTCTCCTCCTACAACCAATTCCGACAAAATTTTGAAACGATTTCTCATCTGTTCCATGCACGTTAACCTGCACACACTGCGAACTGGAACCTTATTAGTCTAAGAATTTTTTTGGTGTGAAATCTGGTCGCTCGAAGGAAACCGTCGAGGGTCGGAGGCCCTGTGTAAAACTTCGTAACATGATGGCTGTTTCGCAATGAGCTCTGAGTTCTTGCAATCTCCAGTATGAAGGGACACAAATGTTTGGCTGTCCGCAACAGGAAGACATTCCCGAGACACACACATGCATACGTACATATATGCATGCATGCATACACACACACACACACACACACACACACACACACACACATGAATACCTTGTGTGAATGCATCCATGTATGTATTGACACTGACTGAGGAATTTACAATTGAACTTGGCAGTAGTCTGCGCTGAGGAAAGCGACCCTCCTTTGTTTGCGACCAGCAACCGATGTATTCCGGTTAAAAAGACATTAAGCTGAATTGTTGTGTTTTGTGTGCGTACGGCAATACAGTTATTTTATGTAGTGCTCTCTGTGGTTAGAGCTGTGTATAAATTCGACTTTAGGCTGGTTACGAACTAAACGCCTAACAAATGGCGACCAGTGGAAAGTCACGCAGTGATAGACTCATACTTTCGACAGGAACTGTATAAACTCCCCACATTATCGTCACGGGTGTTAAGGGACTCTACCCACGCTGCGCAACGCAGTTGGTTGAGGCACTGCGCTACAAGCCGGAAGGTCGCGGGTTCGATTCCCGATGGGCTTATTGGGATTTTTCATCGACATAACCCTTCCTGACGCACTATGGCCCTGGGGCTGACGCGGCCTCTAACAGAAATCATTACCAGGGATACCTCCTGGAGGGTAAAGGCGGCCGGTGCGTTAAGATGACAACCTTACTTCTTCTATGTGTTGACTGTCTATAAATTCTAGGAGTCTCAGCCTCCAGGCCTGTAGTGGAATATCTCTACCTTTACCACGATGTGTAGGTCAACTACAATCTCTTGAGTAAGGGACAGTACATACGTACCTGTGCAAACATATTATATGAACGTACTGAAATAACTATGGTAAGTCGTGTTACTAGCTTGTACTGATATGTACCTAATTAACTAAACACGACCATGTACTGTACATGTAGCAAAGTTGTGATTCTTTGCAGTAATGAAATGACTCCAGTCTGAACATGCAATACAAGCGTATTAACCGCGATGTTTCCAACAGACATGCGTCGTTAACAATAACTCGTCATTTCTCAAGCGATCACACCGTGCCGAATCGTAACAAACGGAAAATCCTACACAGTCTGACCACGCAGAACTGTCGTTGGAGCAACGGGGGTCGTGTTGACAAAGATCCACATTCAGTCACTCTGAACACGGCAGCATCACTTTCCGCCGAAACGTCGAAACTTATTGCCCTACACGGGGTAATGACCCAGACCATCCTTTCAGCAACAATGGCTGTGTAACCCGGAAAACTTATACGGTCATTTCGTTGTACATTTCCGGCTACAAATCGTTCCAACCAGTTTCACCAGTATCTGGTTCCTCGGTCCCGTAACACACTCCATGTATTTATTGAACAATTAAGTAATTTAATCAGAATGCCAGTGCCTTTTATAACCACAACTTACGTAACAGAACAACACAAAGCCTGAAATGAATTCATTTCGACAAGGAAAAGGTCTCCTGGTCTGAGCGACCTTGCCCAAGGCTGCAGCAGTAGGATACGACGTTTCTTAGACAGAGGAAAGCTCAGCACAGAAGCGACCCCCTCTATAGCTCTGACAGTAACCACATTACTAAGGGTATTATCAACAAAAGACTGGCAACTCTCAGGCGTTCTCCAAAACGAATTTAAAGGGGGGGGGGGAGCATTGGAATTTAGAACATTTCGAGGGACGCGCAACAATGGATTGCATACATTTTTCTTAGTTTCTTCATCGTCCCTTTATCACCAATTCTCTGTATGTAGTGCCGAATAATACGGACAAGTTCGTGCGGAAAAACTTAATCGTAGCGTGTATGCGAACCGGAAAGAAAACATGTCCAACACCCAGGTTACATATGGTGCGTGACAACCTAATATTAACTGCAATACACCGAACCAAAATGAGTGGACCCCGACTCAAGGCAGTCTGAAATAGCAGCGTCCGCTGCTCTGCCGTTGCGCGACATGGCTCTGAGTGGGGAAGCAATAAGAGCTGTCAGATAAAATACCCCCACACCATGCCGTTTTTAGAGTAATGTCTGGGGTCTGAGTTCAGCTTCATGCAAAACAAGAGTTATATTTCACAGCTGCGAACGGAAATTAAATTATTTTTACAGTTTTGGTGTAAGCTTCTGATATTTTAACTGAAATCGATTTAATACATTTGAAGTTCCAATATGTGGGCATACAGCTAGCGAGCGAGCGGTACCTGTTTGCACTTCTCGCTTCACGCAGTATAAGCAAAATAACGCAGAAAACGAGCACAATCATGCCCCAGAAGGCAAGGAGTTAGACTGGCGGGGCATGTACGACGCATGGGAAAAAATGAGAATTGCAGATATTTATGTCGGACAAACAAGAGGTAAGCGACCACTCTGAAGACCTAGCCGTAAAAGGGATGATGGTATTAGAATGGAACTTAAATAAATATGGTGTAAACTTTTGGGCAGCAGTCTCTCGCCAACCGCGCATTGGGCTTCTGTATAGGCTGTTGTTAGGAGCCCTCGCACACCTGCGAACAGCGACTATTAGCTTCATGCCTGACCCTCCGTCCGTCCGTCTGCATGGAACAACTCGGCTCCCACTGGACGGATTTTCATGAAATTTGATATTTAAGTATTTTTAGAAAATCTGTCCAGAAAATTCAAGTTTCATTACAATCGAACAAGAATAACGGTACTTTACATGAAGACCAACATACATTTATGATCATATCTCGCTCAATTCTTCTTAGAATTAGAACATTTTCAGACAAAAGTTGTCGAGACAATCGAAACACACATTTTGTGTTCAGTGCCTTTCCTTCGAAAATCGTGCCGTTTATGAGATAATGTGGAGACAACATTGTGCAGCCGGGCAAGCCACAGATGAAAATATGGCGCATGTGCACTGCATGGTGGATACCCAAGGCTACGGACACACACTCCCGAAATATGTTAATACGTATTGTTTTTACACTGTAATAATGGGTGTATGAACGCGCCTCATCGTTTCGTTGATCGTACGTACGTTGCCTCTCTTGTTAATCTCTGAATGTTACACGCGAGAGAAACTGGTAGCTTTCTACCAACACGCCCATATTTATTGGGATCTGGGCTGTAACAGTATCTTGGTCACTTCACGGCGTCCTTCTATGACACACACTTTGTCTACTTTATTTTTAAATATATTATAAACTCGTAGTTCCAGTGGCACAAACTTTGCAGACATCAATGCCCACCAAACAGTGGCAGCAGTTTTTCTAACCCAAAATTCTTCACAAAATCCTTGGTCTTAAAACCTGCAGTGTTTTAGCCGCTGGAAAAGGAATGCTGTAGTTTGGAACAAGATTTTTATATGCAGTAAATGAACACGGACGCCTCTGAGACACACAACGTAGCAATCAACGCGGCCGAAAACACTGGTACTGCTCGTCCTAATGCATAATATAACCTCGCTGTATTCGTATACCTATTACGTTGCTGGAAACTGTACCCTGAAATTCTTGAGGTAACTGTACATAACACCGCTCTCAGTGGCCCTACAACCGAACGACCTTCACGTGCACCCAAACCCCCTCCCAGTGCGCCATCCGACTGCTTCTGGATCACCAGCCATAACACAACAAGACCACTAGAACGCGTTACCATTGCACAATCCATTCGAGAGGAACACCTACCTCCATCGACTCACCTCTGTTCGAAGTACGTGTGTTTGTACCCGTAAATGAAATTCGCGTGTGTCGGTCCTCAGTTTCAGACACCACGGTGCCTGTGTTTAAGAAATGAAAGCCAAAGGTTCATAACGCACAATCCAAGGTCCACCTATGCATAATAAACACGAATGCACTCCACACCCTCACGCCTTGTTTACTAATTCAATATTCGGTCTTTCTTCGAGATTTTCAAACTAGCTCTCTTCTTCTTATGCATGCTACCTGCTCCGTTCATTGTGAGTCTAATTATTTCATGGCACTTATAATAAGTAAGCGACGATTACAAATTACGCCCCTCTGCGATACGTAATGTTCGCCGCCATTCCCTGTTACTCCCTCTTTCACACTCTGTCCCAGTTACTTTGTCCGAGACGTAACCAAAACTTGCAACATTTGTGTCACGACATATCAGACATCGTGAATCGTTTGTCCACGAACGAACGTAGCAGTGCGATACGTGGTGTTTGTTGTGGCAAAGCGACGGTTAAGGTGAGGGAAGCCGTCCGTTCGCATTTCGGCGTAGCAAACAGCGAATGTGAATTTAAAATACTTAATAAAAACTCGGCCTAAACGAGAATCAAAGGCGAGAGACATCACACTTTTGTCTGTGCATTTCCACCAGGGTGTAACTACACTGCAGATACCAGAAGAGCATGTGTGGTATTTGTGGTGGTCAAACTGGTACTGGGATAGATTTTTCTCCAATTACTTTGGTTGCCCCTATCAATTATCATTCCACAAATCGGTTTCCCTTGACAGTTATACCACTAAATGACCCACATTCACACACATTCTTCTGCCATCGACGCTACGAATCCAAATACTAACTGGTAATGTCGTTAAACCACAAAAGGGACATATTCAACAGCAAGAACTACTTTGCCGACTGCGGTGCTAATTAAAGATAGTTTTCTCACGGATGGATATTAATTAATATATCAGATGGATTCAAATTATCGAATTGTTCAAAACATGCATACGTCATTGATGTACGAAGCTACCGACCGGTGGTCGTTCTGTCTGACATGGGTTCAACGTGGCTCTTGTCTGGCATGTCACCAAAAGGACAAAACATAAAATACTATAAAACCCAGTTCGGAAATCGGGAAGCTCAGCAAGTACCGTGACTGGCTATGTGCTGGGCGGTGTTCGATTCTAGGCACGACAAGTTTTCACTGTTGTTTGCAGACCGGCTTTGGGAACCATCCAGCATCCCAAGCAAAGGTCACGAAGCAGCCGGGGCATGGAACTGAGGGGGCCCACGCAGCATTCTGCTCTGTGGGCACAAGGGAATCTTTTAAGTGTGGACAAAGCAGCCGAGGTGTAAAGCTGGCAACTGACCTCAATATGCTGCCACGCCCCCACTAATCTTCATAGTTTGCTGCTTAATTAAGCACTGGAACTTAACCTACATACTTCAGAAAAATTCAATTCCCCAATATACTTCAGAAAATTTCACTTTTGGTTATCGGTACATGAACTGAATGATGGTTATGTAAGATGCGGCAATAGAATGTAACGATTATCTGATCGCCGTTTTAGTGACTCGGGTAGAACATAAGAAACATAAAAAAGGAGTACCAGTAATAAATGTCATTTGATACACACTCTTTACTTTTCAAAAATTGCACCTCGTAACTGGTCGCCCTGAAATGTGACAGATTGCTGTAATCGTGATCGGAAACTAACCTTAACTACACAAAGGCACAAAACTTCCTCCCGACGTTGCAGCACGTTAGTTACAGTTGAGTGCTGAATATCACCACGTTAAGGGACGAAAGGGAACGTTAGGGTCTTGTTAGACACTCGGAGGGGCTGGGCGTTGTGAGAGGGGAGTAACAAATGTATCTTGAAGAAATGTGGTGAGATGGAGCTGTATACATTCGTCCGGCGCTGAAGACCGACCACTAACGGCAAAATGTGAACACGGTACTCTGACCTTTATATTTCGCAACAGACGCATAATTTGCGAAGGTCTCCGTCCCATGCAACCACCTGAAGAAACAGTATAAAGTACGTAGGCCTATCTGTAGAGAAAGTGGGCATCATAAGGTCATCCCACAACTTCTGCAGACGATTGCGTAACTATGCGGCTCATGGCTTACATGTCGGAAATACGAACTAATCGGCGGTGGGTTTGCAACGCCACAGGATTTCTTCACACGCAAAATAAAACGCTCGCCGTACGCGTAACAAAATACTCCTAGCACTTCTGACCTTGGATAAACGTGCATAATATTTCCTGTTAGCTTTCTGGAATACTTGTCCAGTTTCTGGAGCAAGAAGAACCGAGAGATCAAGGCCGCCTTTCTCATTCAACTGTAAACAAAAATGGTGTTACCTTGGTTTGATGGTGCGGAGTGAAGGACATACAAACCCTCTGGCACCACGTTCATGTCAACGATAGGTCAGCGCAGGAAGCGGCAGTGGGCATGTTGGTGAATGGTGGAATTCCTCATCTACTAGCGAGGCAAACGTGGATCTGCAAAGTTAGAGTGGTACTGGAGGACAGAAACCGAACACCTGGAGGCCGTGACCTATTTCATAATACTATGTCAGCATTCGTAAGTGGGTAACGGGCCTCTTTCCCAGGGGTAAAGAGGCTGGTGCGTGCCGTTCACCAACAACCTCCCATGTGGCGCCGGCTGCCAGAAAGAGTGGAGCTACCTCTACGCCCCCTTGCGATTTTCATAGCCTGTATTCAGCTCTAAGCCGTAAAGACGACCGAGATTCGAAACATAGCTCACAAGCTTTACTACTACAAGAGCGATAAACGGATTGTGAACAGTACAGACGAATGAAGATTCTGTGTAACAGCATTTATTGCGGCTATTTTCACTGAAGAAGGTTTCTTAACAAGCTACGTACGGCATAAAATTAACTTTCTGACAACATCCTGTTCCACAAAACTGGTGCGAACGCAATGTTTCATGGGTTTTGTGCTATTCTCCTACTCTGATTAACATCTGCCTTCAAAACGTTACACTTACAGCTGTTTCATCTAATACTGACATATGAACACGGTAATGAAGTTACATAACCATGGTCGTGGGGGAAGGAAATGGGCAAGGAACTCAAAATGCGGTTATACCGGATGGGCTTGGTGCAGACTACACCTACGCGATGAAGGGATTTGTGCACGTGACGTCATCTATCCCATCGCCTACAATTTGCACCTTGAACCAACGAGACAGACTTGTCTCCAAAGGGACGGCTGCAGCTTCAAGCTGCGGCTAAGTTCTGGCGGCATTGACGAAGAATGCTGTATTTTGGCACGCGACTCTCAGGGTAAGCAAGCTCACGATGTGAGACGACATGTTACCCAAGAAAGTAGGTGAATTTCCGACTACACGGTGCCACATGCAAGAAGACAGTCTTATGCGATGTGCTGCATTATGACGTGAAAAGCAGTGTTTATATCATGTACTATTTTAGTAACCTAGTAGCAGAACCGAACTGTTTACACCACAAGCTCTATCACACTGGCCCCAGAAACGCCCACACATATCCGGTCCTCACAATGCGCTCACCTAAAGGCAAAAATCAGTGAGCCCTGTGCCGAATTAATTACACATCACTCCAGGAATAACACGGAGGGCAGTGACGTACTGATCTTGCCTTTCTGAACCTTTGAATTTTAGATGCAAGGAAATGGTTAAGTCGCGTGCTGTGTTACGTGCAAAAGGGACGAGCTGAACTGAACTGAACTGGGCCAGGATGGGGCAAAGCGACGGACACTTGTTAATTACTCGGCTTCGAAAAACAGCTGTTGTTGGTCTGCGCTTGCGTAGGCTTAAGTCTAAATGTCCTCCTGGAAATCAACCTGGTTTCGCCACAAAGAGAAGCATCGAAATGTACTTTCGAACAATTATTCTTCAAAACAGCAGCAACTTTGGCCGGAAAAAAAAAATGTTACGGTTTAGAGGGTGGAATTCTTGCCATATTCGAGTGCCCAGTTTCGAATTCCCCGCCAGGATGCTGCCTGTCCTACCCGAGATTTCTCCTGGTTCTTCATCGATCCATCTTGAGTCGTGCACGGGCAGTTTGATCCACACCCTTTCCGTTTATCATTCGTTATTAGCCATTCGACGAGCCGGAGCAGTTCATTAAGCAGTGAGCCTGCTACTGACTGGACGACCGAGGAACCTCGTTTCGATTCCCAGCAGTAAGAACTACCAAGTATCCTATTCAGTGGGCAACCGGTGCTCTTTTCCCGGGATCAAAAAGCCTGTGGCATAGTGATGACCAACCACCTCCATCTAGCGCCGGGGTTAGGAATACCTTCGACTACCCCCGTATCCATGGCATGTACATGAACAGTCATCGTTCCGTTCATCGGCCATTCAACGCTACATAACCGACACCGAATAGAAATCGTGGTTAAATAATTCACATACTCTGCAGCTTGCATAAGCATTCTAAAATCAGTTTCCCGTACAACTCAACATATTACACAAGCGTTCTTTATTAGGCGTGGACAAATGTAAAAAAAAAAAAAACCATTCCTGCTGAATACTGGACCATACTCGTAATATGGCCTATCAGTGCTCTGAGTGCTTCTGAATGAAAGTTGGATATTTAATTAACATAACTAAAGAATCACTGAAAAGTTTAATGCCAAGTCCCGCAATTGCAATGGCCGCGCGGTCTAAGGCGTGGGTATGCGGCCGCTCGCTTGCTGGGATTGCGGGTTTCAAATTCCGCCGGTGACACGGATGTCTGTCCCTCGTAAGTGTCGCGCTGCGGTGGCAGGCTGTTGTAAATACGGTAACAAACCTTCGATTTCAGTAACAGGCGGCGTTTTCTTTGACTACATGAACGGCTACTGGTTTTTCGACAATGACTTTGCTCAATGGAGTTAGACATTACTGACTGCACACAATCATACGAAAGTACAAATGCAAGCAAACCTGCGGTGCTGGTCACGTGACCCTGTCTTCTTGCTTCCCTACGATTCGCCCACCAGATAACCAAAGAATACAGCGGTGACGAAAAGACCGCCAATTAATACCAACAAATAAACAATAGCTGTTACTGTAAATACAGTTGATGCGTCTTGCTACATATCCATAATTAGTTCTGCGAAGAACTTACACAGATTTTTCCACTGAAGGTTTCAGAAAATGGTAAGCTAGCAAGAACTATAATTTGATCCTTGTAGCATTCAGTGACCTGGTTGTTTGATTCAGAGTCTAAACATGTTCATTTTGTCCGTCCCTATGTATAAATCCTGCAACATCTCCATGTTCGTTACTTGTTGCGGTACATACAACAGTTTAGGTCATAACACACAATCTGTGTATGTTCCTGTGCCTTCATACAACAATAATTCGTATTCCAGGCCACAAAGGTTTAATTAATCTTCATCGAACGAGGCATTAAATAAGCCTAGGCTGAATATACAGCAAACGCACTGACGCCATCATATGCTTGCCAAACATTGTTCGAAAACGTTATATTTAGAAACAGTGCTTGTGTTTCGAAGTTCTGTTGGAAGGCGCATAAATTTCATAACCCTTCATTCAGTTGCAGCGCACTTACTTTAACTGTCGAACTATGGGTTGTCGCAGGGAAGGACTTTCAAATCCTGGGCCAAAAGGACAAAACTTTTGTAATCAATGACTTACGGCATCCTCCTAGCTTTACATATCCGCTTTGCGGGTATTTAGCTGTACTATAGTCCTCAACTGCCACGTAAACATCAGTAAGCAAAGGACTTTTTCCTTCGTCTTAAACAAGATGATGGAAAAAGTCGCTTTACTTACTAGTGACGGGTTACAGATCGCTCCACTGTCATGAAATTCCATGGTGCACCTGACTTTTTTATTTATACATGAAGTACATGTAGAAGAATAAGGCGATTGTGGATATCTAAATGTAGAATGGCAGATGATGCTAAAATTGTAAAGAGGTTACTGCAAATTTAACCCCTTAAGCTTCTTAATTAAACGCACGACACACAAAGTCCCATCTCGGAAGTTCACACGGCAGTCGTGCTAACAGCCAGAAATCAAGAACAGTCCAGTAGGGTGACGTCTGGTCGCATGGTGGTATAATCATTGAATTCATCACCTTCTTCACAATAGGAATAGGACGTGAAACAGGACGCCCCCGTCCAACCCGTAGCTCGCAGGCAACAGTGCCCGCGACTGAATTATTTTGCCCGATTCAGAGACATTTGAAATGAGAAAACGTCTTCGAACCCTTCCCCTGGCATAGGCAAACAACGCCGAAGTACTCTGTAAACGAAGGAACTGTTTATTTAAAAAGACACGCATTACATTACTAATCGACTTCGTACAAAAAAGTATTAGAAACAGGGGCAACCTAGTTATGTTGCAATTTTCATTTTTATTAATTTTGTCCACTACCATCATTACATTTTTATTGCACACGATGTACAGAAAAACACGCAGGTGAAATTAGACATAAAAAATTAATGTATGGTTACTCATTCCTTTATTCTGTGTCTTCAGTTTTACGCTGTACGCATACAGACCAAATTATGCCGAAATTTTCCGCACCACATAAAAAGTACTGATCAGGCCTGAAGCAGGATATACCCGCGGAACGGAAATGCAAGTTTTTTTTTTTTGGGGGGGGGGTCATAACAGTGCAGTCGAAGTATCCGTTCTTCTGAGACATGCCAGGACGTCACATGCCAGAAGGACGGAGACCCGATCTGTGTAAGAGTACGAGAAATTGAAATACAGTTTCGGATAACACAGCAGTAAACAAGAAGCTTCACAGCCCATTTTCTCTTAACATGCTGATTTCCTGTTCTTAAAGCAGGACAAGCATTACCAAACATAACGCTTAACGAGTTAAAGGTTAATTATTCTGGTGAGAAGTCACGTTCAGTTGTTGAAGACTTGAGTACATGCACAATGCGAGTAGGCGTGATCTTAATACACTGCGTCGTACCGTAAATACAGTTATATCGGCAGTTGTTGGACTGGTTTCCATACTCGATCTACGCTCCTGTCTGACCGCTGGGTGCGGCTCCTTCTGTTGTTACAATACCACCACTCCTGGCTCTAGCGAAACCGATAGTGATCATTTTGTCAGAAGCCGTGATAGCGTCACGATTAATTCAAACCTGTCTCCCAAAAGCACGAGCACAATTTCCTTCTTTCCATGTTGGTTCATTTTTGTACAATTCTGTTGCACATTATGGCCTACTAATTTTCTGTTGCTGATCAGCCACACACAGTTTGCCTTAGATGTTAACAGATGGCGGGAGCCGCGACTAGTTATAGCTGTAACACTGCAGAGACAGTGTTTCTCAGCCGCCGGGCCGCGGCCCGGTACCGGGCCCTGACATCAATTGTACCACGCCGCGACAGTTCTCCTGGAATTTGTCATTTTAGTTTTCTAAGCAATTTTCATGAATAAATGTTTTATAGTGGAAATATTCTGAGGAGAAAAATATTCGTGAATGTGTCGAAAATCTCAGACCCACATGTTGGCCCGAGGAATCTACAATAGGCTACAAGATTTCATTAGTCCATTGATTGATAACTAATATAAATGTAATTTTACATTTGTCAACATGCCATAACATATACATAAGTGTACTAATACTCTATGATTATGCCATAATTAATTATTAGCACTTATGTTAGTTTAATGTATGAACTTAAAAAAAATGGAAATGTATTTACGTGTAAATTTGTTGGGACTGGGCCCTTGTCTTATGAAAAAACGAATTTACTGGGCCACGGTTTCACAAAGGTTGAGAAACTGCTGTAGACAGTGAGATATGACTTTCACCGAAATAAAGAACAAATCCCCAGCAGTTTTAAGACAGGAATTTTCGCACGTAGCACGGAAATTGCTGTAACTTCATTCCTATAGTTTAAAAAGACGAGTCTAAGGAAGACTGATTTACACGTGGCATATGCAATTGGTGTTCACATTACTTACTCCACGGTGCAGAGTCCTTCTTGAGAAGCTAACTGGTTTGCAGCTAGTCAAGAAATTCACCGCATTTCACGGAACCCGAAGGTTCATTACCGCACTCACAAGCGTACGCCACCTGTCTCTATCCTGGGCCAGCCCAATCCAGTCCATATACCCACATCCCACCTCCTGGAGATCCATACTAATATTATCCACCCATCTACGCCTAGGTCTCCCCAGTGGTTCCTTCCCGCCGGTTTCCCCAGCAAGATCCTATACACCCCCTCTCCTCACCCATACGCACCACATGCGGTGTTCACATCAGTGTCACCAAAAGTTTCAGAAGTCTTGTCAGTTGAATGAACGTTCCTTTTTTGTGGCTGTTACCTCAAATAACACACTACGCCATACAATTCTAGATATAATATGAATGCCTATCTAGGAAGATTTTAGAAACGCTGCCTCAGGGATTTTTTCACTGGTTCAAGATTTAATGGCCTGAAGTTAATACAACACCTTCCAACGCGTAAGATGCGCTTCACCGAAATACCTGACGCCTAAAATAACTCTGTGCCTTATGTACGAGCACACACGGTTCCTTGTTTACACTCTGAAACAGAACTCCGCGACCAGCATTCCTCAAGCAACTATGTAGTGTGTTTTATTCGGCAGGACGACCGATATTTCATTCAGATCTGCTGTCGACAGTTACAGTACAGATCTGTACAGACACCGAATTGCGGACTGATTGGTCTGCACTCCTACTTTGTATTCGAAAGGTCCAAGTTTCTATTATCAGTCCATGGGCCAGCTAGTCGTTGGCTTTCATTCCGCTGACAAAGTCCCTCATACAAATGGAACAACACTTAAAAACAGTCCACAGTGGGTTCCTTCCAGATCTTTCCGCATTTCACATTAAAGAGCATTCCTTCATTTGTGCCTGTCAGCTCACAGCCTCTTCATGCAATTCCCTGCCAATTACGGAACCTGAAAGCTCATTACCGTGCGCCATAAGCCAAATGTACCCACTCCCCACAACCATATCCTATTTATCTGCGAGTTTTACAATCCCATCTATGCCTCGTTCTGTCAAGTTATCTCTTTCACTCATTTGCTCAGGTCTGACGTATGTAAAACAAAACGGTACCCGAAAGACTACATCTCGCGTAGACGTACTCGAAACAAATTTCATCGACATCTGTTATTTTTGGCGACAACAGCGTGAGTCTGTGGGCATGAGCTCCCATTTAGCGTTTATCTAGTCCGTGTAAAGATTGCACAACGAAGTGCAACTGTCTAGCTTTTCTTTCTTCCGACACCACGTCATGGTGACTGATAAAGAATACGGTCGGTACTACAAAAGGAAGGCGTAAGGGGAACGGCATTTGCCGGATGAGAGGCAATGAATGACACATGGGGAAAAAATCTTCCGCAAACTGCCAGGTTTCATCTCAGGAATGTTGTACGCACCATCCCGCGAGATGAATAGTCTGTGCTTTTTCCAAATTGCCACTACGGGAAAAACATGGCCGCAATTTCTCACATGTCAGAAAAAGATTTAAAGACAATTCAGATTTTAAAATTCATTTTACAGTTAGTAACAACAGATATATTTTGGTATGGTATCGCGTTGTTTGACATATCACAGCAGAACTGCGGAGGTCTGACATTAAACCTTCGAGGCACTTCCTTATCCTTATAATAAAAGCAACCAGATGCACTAGTTTCTCAAATTTATTTTTGGAATAAAACTACACGTTTCGGACAGTTCCTCCGTCCATCATCAGGAGTTTTTCACTGTACACATAGCAATGGTGTATGTCATACAGGTTTGTTGACAGCTTGCGAGCAGTGTGATACTGTAACAAGACACACGTTCTCCCCCCCCCCCCTTCATACAGTGAGCCCCGTGAGACCCGCATACAACGTTTTGAATTTAAAATTTTATTATACTGTCCAATATTTTAATCATAACTAAGAACTTCATAATGTTTCAAGCTTTAATGTAAACAATGGCATCCCAATGGACAAACAATGACTACCTTAACAATACTATTCTTTGTTGACCTGAGGATGGCCGTTTAACAGCCGAAACATGTCGCCAGATAAACCCAGTTGTACTAGTACATCTGGTCTTTGTATATGTTGTGTACAGACGGTACTAATACAGTGTGTCCCAATCGCTACCGAGCCTGGCATTTCTTTAATAATTTTACCACTAATGAGGATATTGCAATGAAATATGAATCGGACTACCGACATATCCCTCTTCATTTCTCACACAACGAACGTACTCCTGTTCAAATTTCGTTGCAATATCTTCATTGGTGTTAGAATTATTAAAGAAATGCCGGGTTCGGTAGCGAGTGGGACACACTGTACAATAAATAACTGCAGCAGCCGTTTATGGTATCATGCATGGCCTGGGCAAGCGACAAGTGCGACGAACAGCAATTTTCAGACTCTACCAGAGTCTCTTGTCTTATTCCAGTCTTGAGACGGATTACCTTCGCACCCTCTGCACTGCTGACCATTTTTATGGCGCCATTCTCAATCTATGCTGCAAAGCAGCAATACGTTTGCGCATGCGTCAACGAGCGTGTAAAATATTGTCTGATGTTCGTACTGCATATTAAGTTTGAAATTAATGACTATTCTTCTCACGAGTTTCTGGCCTGCATATAAAAATTATATATTTTAACTTGTAAGCCCACAGCATGTTTCCAACAATGAAATGCAGTCCTTGGAAACCGCTGTCATCCGATACACAGTCTATTCGTAAGACCAAATAAAGCAAGAGTTTCCTTTCGTTATGGTACACCTTCATCGGAGTTTCTTTTTGGCCTTCTACAAGCGCTTTAAGAGGAAACACAGGCTCGTGGCATTATCAGGCCAATGTTTGTATTTCTCCTCCTATACACTACCCCTCACCAACAAAAAATCAGGAACAATTGCCGGACTTTAATGAAGCTTTATACTGACATGATGTCACTAAACTGCCACCTTAATATTGTATGTTTTAATTTTCCGCCACTAATAAAAACAGAATTCCGACGTTACGAACTTCTGCGGTGGGAGCAGGAAAGTGTCACTGAATGTAGCGGCTCCATCTTGGACTGCTGACAGACCCTCGAAAAGTACGGAACTTAGGTACAGCTAGACCACAAACATACCTATGAAATGTTGTGAACGTCAGTCTGTATCTGATTGGTGACGGTGGGAATCCTTGACAAGAGAGTGAGAGAGCGATTTAATGTAATGGAAATGTGCTGGTGCCCATCATGGGGGACAGAAAAATAAAAGAATGCTACACTGTATCAGTATGCTGAACCGAAAGAAGCCCCCTAGGGCCTCGTGTCTCCCATGATGGAACGACGAATACACGCCCTGTAGAGAGCGTTCTAACTTGTTTCACGCACTTTTTTTTTCTGCAAGGCACGACGAAGGTGTTACGATGGCTGTACATTAGAAATCTGTGTCCTAACTACGTTCCGGCATGCTGTACTGCACACTGTGACACCGTAGTAACACGATTGCGGCAACTTCTGCGGGTCGCCTGTGTTGTACAGCGGGGACCGCCAACTGCAACCTGCCGGGTGCTCGCGAACAATACACGAACTTTTCCGACTTAACACGACGATCGCGAAGCACGTGGTAACTTCCGTCATATGAACCGAGCATCTGTCCTTTGTCGAGGACCTCGAAATGTTTAGAGATCTTCATGTGTCCCCTTACGGTCCTTCTCAATGTGGTCGGTCAGCTATGGTCTGGAAACTGTATGTTCGGAGTAAGTTGTTACTGCGCAAAATTGAAGGTGAAGAACAGGAAGCATACATTCTAGATTAAACCCCTACCGAACTCAAGGCCTGAACGTGCCACATGTTGCAGTATATTTAATAATTACACGTTGCTTTCCCACCCTTTCACCGTAAAATGAAGACAAACCGTCCCACAGGGCTGGACCTGCTTCACCTTCGGTAACAAACACTTCGGTGTCAATATTATGACTCAATGTGCAGAAATCAGCACCTTCATAATGAAGAGCAGACCTCTCAGACTTTGTTCGAAATAGGAGATCGCCTGAAAATGGCACAAATGGCGGTGGCTCAAGAGAGTTGTGGCGCTAATGGCAGCGGGCACGAGCGACCGAGTAATTCGCGCTACTATTTGCGGGCCCACAAACTACGTTCGTGGAAAAGGGCCCTTAAGACAGGTTCCGGTGAAAAGGATGGTGACTTTTTAAAAATAAAATGGCTTATTATTTGTAAGGAAACACCGTGTTTTGAATTATGTCTCGATATAAGAACGCAATGGACACAACTATTCGAAATGTGATTATTGCATGTTACACGTTATTTCTTGTTGGATCTTACATAGCACGCTTTAAGTTACAACTTTAATTTAGTTGGTCGTCAACCCCCCTCCACCCCACCTCACCCCCCAAAAACAGTTGGCGACTCCTGTGTACAACCGTCAGCTCACTTCTTTTCTCCACTTCTGCGAAACTCGCGATGTGGCATTCAGTGACTTCACTCTGAACTGATTGTACGTGGGACGCAGCGAATCACGAACAGAATCGAGCAGGCTTATTCGTTTTGATTAAATGACGTCAATCACACAATTTAGGCCCAACGTGTGGTCTGAGGGCCTTACAGTAAACGTCAGACCTTGCGCCACAGGCCGTTAGCACATATCCTACCTGTACTGGATAGCGTTGATGCGCAGGACAAAAGTCACCACCATCATTATTGAAAGTTCTGAGACGAATGTCGAATGTCATCATTTAAGGATAGTGTTATCAATGGTCACATAAAACATTCCAGTACAAACACGCATCCCTAAATGACGCGGTTTAGTAATTACAAATCGCTACACTTCGACTGGCTTCTAAACGCGATTTTGCTTTTAAGTTGTCAGAGACTTCCTCCATGACATGAACGACAGCTGGACCAATATGTGGCATTTGAAAATGCAGCATAACGCTAAACACGCGTCAATGGCAAACATCAAACGCGGGTTTGTTCAAGAGGGAGGTTACTCTCCTACGCTGACATGTTTCAGTGGTTATTACTCTGATGACTCATCGTTTCTGGCTACTGGAATGTTAAAGAGCATCACACTGCAACACTGTAACTTTAGGTAAGTTCATGCAACGGCCTATGTCATTTTTGTTTTCGTTCACACAGAATGTGAATGTAGGGGAAATGTTGAAATGTTCATTTCGACATCCAATTACTGCGACAGACTCAAGTACAGTCAATGCCATTCATGCTACCACGCCGTCAGTATCTATGGCAGGGCGGGTAACGTAAACCTGGAAATGATCTGGAAGGGAGCAATCGCGGTACCATGTAGGCACTGACCTGCAAGACGGACTGAGTAAACCCGTGAAAACACCCATTCCGCATAGCCCGCTCTCCAGGCCAATATCCCCCCCCCCCCCC
>Ga0131853_10008394_pt1 | contig 18829 bp, 15 predicted proteins | sample TergutLab28metaG_FD_92764 | JGI IMG/M metagenome (GOLD analysis project Ga0131853, IMG submission 92764) | Labiotermes labralis P1 segment gut microbial communities from Petit-Saut dam, French Guiana - Lab288 P1 (version 2) (version 2) | ecosystem: Host-associated > Arthropoda: Insects >...
ACAAATATTAATAAATGGGAGGCGATACCCAATGGAACAGACCACCTCTTTCTGCCACCTCTGCGGCGCACTTTTGAAACGCAGGACACGGCGGTGTTCTAGCTGTGGCTCGGCTGTCAACCGCTCTACAACAACACCGGAGCCGAAATCTGCGCCACAAGTTGCCCGACCAAGCTCCGGCGATGCCGCACTGTTTGAAAAATTACAGCCTTTGCAAGTGGAAAAGGACAGACACCAACGCATTGGCGGGGCGATTTTTGTTGTTGCGCTTGCTGTAACTTTTATCTTTTCTATAGGGGAGATTGGGCTTGGCATAGCCCTTGGTGTACTTGGCATGATTGCGGGCGGTGCCTTTTTCTACATAAGCACCCTGTTCATAACAGAAGAAAAGAAGGCACTCATCAGCACCCATATAGTCCAAGGCATGTTGGCGGATAATTTTGAACTCGTCCGATATCTTCCCAAAGAGACGTTCACAGAAGGGCAGTTAAAAAGGTCTCAACTGCGGGGTTGGAATGCGCACATAGGAAATGATTGGTTCCAAGCAGAATATAAAGGCATCACATTCAGTTTTTCGGATGTGAAGCTTATGAGCGAGGGCCGGGATTGGACCCCCTTTTTCAAGGGACAATGGTTTATCGTGGATTTACACAAAGAGATGGCTGCACCGTTGATTATCTCTGAATTGGAGCGGCGAGGCGCACTGGGCAGAGGTGCCAGAATACAAATAGAGCAAAAACCGTTTGGTGACATATTTACTGTTCTGACAGAATCGCCCTCCCTTATACCCCAAGTACTTACCCCCGACTTTATGGAATTTCTCGTAGCAATACGGCATTCATTGTCCCATACAGAAATACACTTATTTTTTGACGGTGAACAGGCCCAAAAGAAGATTTATTTGAACCCTGTAACAACGTACAAGACATCCCAGCACTCCGTGAGCGGGTACAGACAGAGATTGACCTCATCAAACGAATTATCGATGGCTTTCTATTAACCGAAGGACTGTTCCAAAACCAACCACAACAAGACCCCACCCACCCCTTGCCCTAAGCGGGTACATAGGGGCGCAGCCCCTGTGTTGACTTTTTGTTTCTTTGATATCGCTGTACTGTATAACAGAGAGATGTAGCCTCGAAAATAGGAGCGAGCCTACAACTGCATATGAAAAGTTTATGTTAATACAAAAAACTCAACACAAAGCAAACCGCTGCAGATGCGCCGATGTGCAAGGATGTCGAGTAGCAACACCTAACTTTTTTAGCACCTACAATAGTGTAGGTGCCTCTTTTGTTTTCAACCATGGCAAAGCACGTTGTTGCCGCACAACAAATCATAGTTCAAGAGGAAATATAAAAAATATATTGACTTACAATACATTTCATAGTATAATATTAAAAAACACAGAAAGAAGGTACGTACCATGTTAAAGAGAAGCAAAAAAACTTTATGTTTGATATTAGTACTTGCTATGCTCATCGGGTTATTCCCCGGTGCGGTGCTTGCATCAGATATTCAAACAGTAGAGCCGCTCAATGATTCTGCGGTCACTGTTACGACAGAGCAAGAATTGCGTGACGCAATCAACAATGTAGACATACCAGAAATCATTGTGAATAACACAATTACGATTTCAGGAACAATTCGTATCCCCAATAACAGAACTGTTACAATTATAGGTAACGGAACAATATTAGCGGAGTGGACAAGTGGGACTGATGCAGTCCATTTTCGTATGGATAGGGGTATGCTGACTTTACGCGGAAACTTAACGCTTACGAGAGCGCCCGGTATGATTGTAGCCGGCCGACCAATCGGCGGTATTGGTATACATGGATCAGATAATGCAACAGCTACTGAGGCTGTTTTGAACATCCATGATAATGTTACGATTATTGATAACGCAGCAGGCCAACAATTAGGTGGCGGTGCGCCGCAAGTGGTTCGCATGTCGATGGGCGGCGGTATGTGGGTGATGAACGGCACGGTGAATATGTATGGCGGTGAGATCAGCGACAACTCCGCCCGCGCCGGCGGCGGCGTATTTCTCGGAGGAAGCTCTGTGTTCAACATGTTTGACGGCCTAATTTATGACAACACAGCAACCGAACATGGCGGCGGTATTGACATCAATAGCAGCACCTTTAACATGAACGGCGGAACGATAGACGATAACAGCGCAGGCTGGGACGGCGGCGGTGTCATGATGCGCTCTGGCAGTGCCACACAGAGTGCCGTGCCTGTGTCCGTGATGAACATGCACGATGATGCCGAAATTATCAACAATACGGCGCGTGACGGCGGCGGTATTGCAATTTGGAATTACAGTGTGTTCTATATACACGATGGCTTAATTGCAGGCAATTCTGCAACCCGACACGGTGGTGGAATCTATTCTGAGATGGGCGTTATTACCATGGAAGATGGTGTTATTTATGATAACCGCGCAAGCAATAACGGCGGCGGTGTCATGGCATTAAATTTTCACCCGTTTGCGACTGTGAATACGGGAATCTTTACGATGAACGGCGGGGACATTATTGCAAACCAAGCCCAAAATGGCGGTGGTGTACAGGTCTGGCAGGGCGGAAGATTTATCTTAGATGGCGGACATGTCAATGACAATCGCTCTCGCGGCGGTGGCGGCGGCGTATTTGCAAACTTGCAGAGATCACAGCCGGTCATACCGACAGCAACAGGATTTACCATGTACGATGGTGAAATCAGCGGAAATCGCAACCTATACAGCGGCGGTGGCGGCGGTGTGCTCTTATTGAATACAGACGGAGCATTCTATATGCACGGCGGCCTGATTTATGACAATGAGGCATTTACCAACGGCGGCGGTGTAAACGTTTCCGGCGGAAGCTTCGTCATGTACGACGGTATCATTGAAAATAACTACGCCCCTCAAAATGGCGGCGGTGTCATTGTTGGCACAGACGCAACATTCACGGCACATGCAGGCTCTATTATTGACAACCATGCCGTGCAGGACGGCGGCGGCATCTTCACACTGGTGTATGAGTATGCACGCACACTGTCTGCGGGAGCGTTTGCTAACGTCACAACATCCGAAGATGTTGTTTTTGCAGACAACACGGCGGGCAACGGCTCGTTCATGCCGCCAGTGAACTGGGACATTACAGCTATCGGTGGAGATGGGGCATCCCCGGCGACCGTATCACATCAAGCACATCAACTTAACAACTACGATGTGAACTTCAACTATACCCGACAATCGATTCCTGTAACATTTGTGCTGGACGGCGGATATATGGACAACGATCCGGCAAACACAGCGGACGTTGTGCGTGATATCATTCAAGATTACTCCATCACGGAAGCGAATGTACCTGTTCCCACCCGTGCCGGCCGGACTTTCTTGGGCTGGCGGGAGAATAACACAGGCGAGACCATAGACCGCACAACAGTAGGCGGGCATGTGATAACGGCCCCCCGTTCATACACAGCGCAGTGGTCAGAGACTATAGAGGCTACAGTGACTTATGTGCCGGGCGATGGGATTGGTGTTCCGCATGAAGTGAGAGTCTGGGCCGCTACGCATACCTTGCTCAATACTGATGTGACAAACTTTATGCCGCAAGAAGGCTATGTGTTTATCGGCTGGATTGTGGAAGGCGGTGATGGTGAACTTTTGCAACCGGGTGACCAAGTGCCCGTAACAAGTGGTATGGTTTTTGTGGCACAATGGAGAGCGGTTTCGGTAGCACCGTCCTTTACGCTGACATATCTCGCCGGTACGAATGGTATTGGCGGGCCCCATGTAGCAGCCGGAGTGCGCGCTGGCAGCCATGCATTACTTGCCTTGAGCGAAGCAGATATTACAGCGCAAGAAGGTTATCGCTTTATTGGATGGCAAATCGAAGGCGAGACAGCGTTGCGCCAGCCTGGCGAAGCGATCATTGTTGACCGCGACCTGACGATTGTCGCGCAATGGGAAACAATCATGCCTGATAGTCGAATCGACAAAACAGCAGACCGGCGTGTGACACTTATCGGCAGCCAAGTTGGGTACACAATCACGGTAACAAACGAGGGCGCAGTCCCCATGGCTAATTATGAAGTGATAGACGAATTAGACACACGTTTTGTAGAATTTGTGGAAGGCAGTCTGCGGGTAGACGGAGCGGAATGCCCCAGTGCGACGCATACAAGCGGCACAATTCACGTTGCACTTGACCAACTCGCACCGGGCGAGTCAGTTGTTATCACATTCCGTGTCACAGTGTTAGATGTGGCAGTGGGAGAAACGGTGTACAATACGGCTGTATTAAGACATCAAATTTACGGGGATATCAGTGCCTCCGAAGCGGTACAAATCAGTGTTCTTTATATTCGGCCCAATCCGACCCACCATGCTTACCTAGTTGGATTCCCGGATGGTACCGTGCAGCCGAGGAGCGACATTTCTCGTGCGGAAGTTGCCACCATATTCTTCCGCTTAATTTGCGATGAGTTCCGTAGCGAAATTTGGTCACAGGACAATCCATTTAGTGATGTGGCCCTGCGGCAGTGGTTTAATAGCTCCATTTCCACAATGGCAAACGATGGACTTCTGCTTGGCTATCCTGACGGAACGTTCCGCCCGAACGATGCGATTACCCGCGCTGAATTTGCTACCATTGTTTCCAGATTCCTGAATCTAGCGTATGCGGGCGGCAATCGCTTCTCTGACACGGATGGCCATTGGGCGACGGCGGCGATTAACACAGTTGCCTACGTCGGTTGGGTAACCGGCTATCCTGACGGAACATTCCGCCCGGACAATCCAATCACACGCGCAGAGGCGGCCACAATTGTCAACCGGATTTTTCACCGTAACCTGAGCGAAGTAGACTATTCACTAGACCTCTTGATTACTTGGCCGGACAACGACAACCCGAATGCATGGTATTATCTGCACATGAAAGAAGCAACCAACTCAAATTATTACGAGATGTTGGAGTGCGGGTTCTACAAAGCATGGACGGTTCTGTTCCAGCCGCGTGACTGGACAGTGTTGCAACGTCCGGATTCCAGACCAGAGGATATTAGGTAGTAGGGACAGCGGAGAGCTACACCGAACCTGATTGATTATATGAGTGCCCGCTTCCCTCATACGGTATACAGTAAAGGTCAAGGGCCGGGACGCACAGAGGCACATCCCCTACGAAAAACAGAAGGCCGACCGAGAATGGTCGCCCTACAGTGAATACAGAAAAATACTCCAACAAGCAAAAAGACGGCGTAGCAACTGCTACGCCGTCTTACATAGAAACAATTACTTCTTCACCACAACACCAGTAACCTGCCCAAATAGTCCCCCAGCATTAATTTCATCATAATCTACATGCATATAAGTAGCGTACTTGGGGCTAACTCGCACAACTACTTCATCGAAAATCAAGGCCCGCTCACCGTCGGTGACGACTTGGACAATCTCTGTGTCCGTCACGCCGAATCTCTCTGCATCCTCCGGTGTGAAGTGAATGTGGCGCTTGGCGATGATGACACCTTCCGTGAGTTCCACCCGACCGGCAGGGCCGACTAAGGTGCACCCGGCAGAGTCTGTTAACTTCCCGCTCTCCCGCACGGGGGCGGCAATGCCGAGGATGCGGGCATCGGTGTAGCTCAGTTCTACCTGTGTCTGCGGCCGGGTGGGGCCGAGAATGGCCACGCCTTTGATCTCGCCCTTAGGGCCAACCACGTCTACCCGGCTGTTGGAGGCAAATTCACCGGGTTGAGAGAGGTGTTTTTTGACCTCTAGCTCAAATCCTGCACCGAATAGTGCCTCTAAATCCCCCTGGCTCAAGTGAATGTGACGGCCAGAGCCCTCAATGATAATCCGCTGTTCTGTCATGTTTCATACCCTCCTGTAAAATCTATCTACATATAATGTACCATCTCGACAAGAAATTGGCAAGGGATTTTCCAAAGCCTCTTTACAAAAAGGGCAAAATTCGTTAAAATGGTATACTCATTGTATTATTAGGGAGAGCGTTTTAGATGAGTGCTGCATTTCATGAAATTTTAAGCCAGCTTCGGAAGAAGAAGAAAGTCAGCCAGCGGAAAGTGGCGGCGGACTTGTATATCTCACAAGCCCTTCTCTCGCACTATGAAAACGGGATTCGAGAGCCGGGGTTAGACTTTGTGTGCAGAGTTTGCGCCTACTACGGTGTCACGGCGGACTATCTGTTAGGCCGCCAAGCGACAGATGTGGCGGAGGGCTTGTCTGCCACTCAGGAGTCCGAGATGGATGCGTTCGCTCTCGTGCATCTGCTTCAAGCCATTGACCAGTTGGAAAATGAGGCGTTATATGCCAGCACCCTGCAATGTTTTGGTGCCGTTTCTTATCGGCTGCTTCGGCATATGGCCAGCCTTGACCCGGCGCGCACACCTCTTCCTTTGACCGTGCCGGAAAACCGGGTGGCGGCCCTGTCAGATTCGGCCCTCTGTCGGAGTGAGATGCAGTTTTTGGATCACTTAGAGCAACAAGAGAAGCCCCGCACACGCACCATCCCTGAACAGTTAGAAGAACTGCTGTTATCCCTAGACAAACAAATTGCCCAGCAAACCCAAGGAGGGGCCTTATGAGTGCAAGCCAAGAGAGAACACGAAATTTTTCCATCATCGCCCACATCGACCACGGGAAAAGTACGCTGGCTGACCGGTTTTTAGAGTACTGCGGTGCCGTGCAGGCCCGAGATATGGAGAGCCAGCTACTTGACAACATGGACTTAGAAAAAGAGCGGGGCATCACCATTAAGGCTCGTGCCGTGCGCTTAGACTATAAGGCTGTGGACGGGAACACCTATCACCTCAACCTCATCGACACGCCGGGGCATGTGGATTTTAACTATGAGGTATCCCGCTCACTGGCGGCCTGTGAGGGGGCCATCTTAGTCGTGGATGCGGCGCAGGGGATTGAGGCCCAGACCTTGGCGAACACCTACCTGGCCCTAGATCATAATCTGGAAATTCTGCCTGTCCTCAATAAAATCGACCTCCCCGCCGCCGACCCGCCACGGGTGAAAGTGGAGATTGAAGAGGTCATCGGTATCCCCGCCATGGACGCGCCGGAAATATCCGCAAAACGAGGTTTAAACATCGGCAGTGTGTTAGAGCAGATTGTAAAAGAGGTCCCCGCCCCGAAGGGTGACCCCAACGCACCCTTAAAAGCCCTAATTTTTGACAGTCAATACGATGCCTACAAAGGGGTTATCGTCTATGTCCGTGTCATGGAGGGCACCATCAAAAAGGACATGGATATTCGGATGATGGAGAGCGGCGTAGAGTATAAGCTGGTGGACGTGGGGCATCTGTTGCCCATGGGCATGGCGTCTTGCGACAAACTCTCTGCCGGAGATGTAGGCTATTTCACTGCCAGCATTAAAACCGTGACAGACACCCAAGTGGGCGACACGGTGACTGAGCGAGACCGCCCGGCAGACGAACCGCTGCCCGGTTATCGCCCGGTACAGCCCATGGTGTTCTCCGGCATCTACACCACCGAGGGAGACAAGTACCCGGATTTGCGGGATGCCTTAGAAAAGCTCACCCTCAACGATGCAGCTCTCACCCACGAGCCGGAGAGTTCCGTTGCCCTCGGCTTCGGGTTCCGGTGCGGGTTTTTGGGTCTGCTCCACATGGAGATTATCCAAGAGCGCTTAGAGCGAGAGTTTGACTTAGACCTTATCACCACCGCCCCCTCTGTTGTCTATCGGGTCACCACCACCGATGGGGTGCAACACAAGGTAGATAATCCCTTAAACTACCCGTCACCCAACCTAATCGAGATGGCGGAAGAACCCTTTGTGGATGCCACCATCCTTTGCCCAACGGACTATGTGGGTAATATCATGGACCTCTGCCAAGATCGCCGGGGTGAGTATAAGGACATGAAATATCTGGATGATACCCGGGTCGAGCTGAACTATAACCTGCCCTTAAATGAGATTATCTACGACTTTTTCGATGCCTTAAAATCCCGTAGCCGTGGGTATGCGTCTTTAGATTATGAGTTCTCTGAGTACCGGCTGTCTGAGCTTGTGAAGCTGGATATTATCTTAAATGGCGATATCGTAGACGCTCTCAGCTTCATCGTTCACAAAGACAAAGCCTACGCCAGAGGCCGTAAGATTGTGGAAAAGCTTAAAGACAACATCCCCCGTCAACTCTTTGAGGTGCCCGTACAGGCCGCCATCGGCGGAAAGATTATTGCCAGAGAAACCATCCGCGCCATGCGGAAAGATGTCCTTGCCAAATGTTACGGCGGTGATATTACGCGGAAGAAAAAGTTGCTGGAGAAACAGAAAGAGGGGAAAAAGCGTATGCGGAGCCTAGGGAGCGTGCAGGTGCCGCAAGAGGCGTTTATGGCGGTGTTGAAATTGGATGAGTAGGGGTGGGTGACAATCCGCCCGGCCCTTGCCCTTTGTAGGGGACGCGCCTCTGCTGCGTCCCGCACTTTTTTATTCCGAATTATGGCAGAGGAGCTATCCTATGTGTGATTTGGTGTGATTTGAGAGAAGTTGCAATCGCAGATGCGATCCGCAAGAAGAAAAACGCTATAGCGGCGTGGTCTGTCGCTGTTGTGATTTTTGCGGGTATTTCTATATGGTTGTTGTTTATCATATCTTCTTGGTGGTCCATTCTTCTCGGAATTCCGTTATCTCTTTTAAGTTTATTATGCCTTATTGGGACATGTATAGAGCGAGGGCATATCAAAAAGTTCAAGAAATATATTCCGTTTTATGACCGAGGCGATGTGTTTCTTGACCAAATAGCGGTGCAAATCAACTCACCCCTCTCGTCGCTTGCCATCAAGGACGAGTTGGAGACATTAGTGAAAGAAAACATGCTTGCAAATTTGGCCATATATAAAGAGACCGGCCAAATTATTATCGCAAGCCTGAGAAATCACGACATAGCAGACAATTTTACGAAGTATATCCCATTTTATAACAAGGGGCAAGTCTCGTTTTCCGATGTCAAGGTACATGTCGGTATCACGATGCCGGAAATCCGTATAGAATTACAAAGCTTGGCACGCTTTGGGGCCATTGAAACACCGGTGATTGACGAAGCAACCAGCACCATTCTAATCCGAACAATCTTTCCCTTGACATTATCCGCACAGACAGGAAACGACGTAATTGATGCATTGCTACAAAACGGAGAAACGGCAGTTGCCACGTTCCGCCGCCTACGCAAATCAATCCCCGATGCACAGGTTGGGGAAAAGATAGGCGAACTCATTGCGGTTACGGAAAGCATCTTCCAAAGACTGTCCAACGAGCCAGAAAGTTACGACCAAGTCAGGCGTTTTGCGAACTATTACCTGCCGAAGGCGCAAAAACTCCTTACATCGTATGAGAGCCTTATCAATAGTAGCCAACAGAGCGAACATGTCAGTAATATGCTTGATCGCATCAACGCAACCCTCGACCCGCTTGTTGCAGGATTTAAAGGAATCTACAACTCGCTCTATCTACACAAGGCACTTGATATTGAGACAGATATAGAAGTGCTAGAACTGATGCTCAAACAAGATGGCATTCACGAGAAGAGTGATTTTCATGAGCCATGATACAGGCTTTTCGCCACCTTGGACTGACGCAGGGGAGTAATCAATCTATAGTTTGCGAGAGGTAGAATGAACATAAAAGACCGCACAAAATATACGCAAACTGTGCTAGCCGTATATCTTCGTTTCTTCATAATCGTATTCGGCATGACATTACTGGGCATCATCGTCAATATTGTGAGGGATTTGATAACGGGCGGCAGTATTTCTTCTGCCCTGTGGTTATTGTTGCGCGGGATGTTGGCTTCTGTCGGTGCTGGACTGGTAGGCGGTTGGGTCATGGCGGCGATTTTGGGCGGGGCATTACTCGTGATTGCGTATTTTGAGCGGAAAAAGATAGCACTCAATATCTTCACCGCACTGTTACTTTTGATTTTGACTGTTCCCATTGGAATTTTTGCGGCAGTTCCTTTTGCTATTTATAGTGCGATCAAATACAAGATTCCGCTTGAAATTAAGTTTGAGAAAAGGAAACACAGGAAGAGAAAAAAGAGAAAGCCAAAAAAGTAAGCTCCAACGGTTCTTTGACCTTGACCCTATAGTCTCCATTCATGAGCGCATTTCAACAGTACATCAATCTGGCGGCGAAAAACGCCCTTCTAGGTTCCGAGGCAACCGGACTTCTGGTAGGTGAATATTGTCGCCAGTGCAGAGCATAACATGAAAACGGTCTCTACCTTTGCCCTTGACCTTAGCGGGTACATAGGGGCGCAGCCCTTGTGTTGACTTTTTGCTTCTTTTTGTTCAACGACAAAAAGAAGGCCCGTCCGGCAGGACAAAACCAGTTGGCGGGAACCGCCAAGAAAACCCTCGGCGGCAACGCCGAATAGAAAAGGTCAAGGGCCGGGACGTGCAGGGACACGTCCCCCACAAAAAAACAATACAAAACAAATAATGAGTACGCTCAATAAATAAAAACCACCCCAACATTTCAAATAAGCAAGCGCACTCAAATAATTTTCCCCACGACGAAAGGATCCACCCATGAAAATCAAACAAGCCATCTGCGCCCCTGCCCGCACGGGCTTCTACTTCGATGACCAACGTGCCATCAAAGCCGGTGCCGCCCCTGACGGAGCCACTTACCGTGGCACACCTATTACCCCCGGCTTCACCGCCGTCCGCCAAGCGGGAGAGGCCATCTCGGTTATGCTGATATTAGAAGACGGTCAAATCGCATACGGCGATTGTGCCGCCGTGCAGTACTCCGGTGCCGGAGGCCGTGACCCGCTGTTTTTAGCGGAGGATTTTATCCCTGTCATCGAACAACATATTTTCCCCGCCCTCATCGGGCAAGATGCAGATAGTTTTCGGCGGTTAGCAGAGGAGGTAGAGGCTATCCAAGTGGGCGGCAAGCCCCTTCACACCGCCATCCGTTACGGGGTCTCACAAGCAATCCTGGATGCGGTGGCAAAAGCCAAACACCAACTCATGTGTGAGGTTATCGCCGACGAATACGACCTGACCCTCACTACAGAAGAAGTGCCGATTTTCACCCAGTCTGGCGACAGCCGGTACGAGGGGGCGGACAAGATGATAATCAAGGGGGCAGAGGTGTTGCCTCACGCCCTAATCAACAATGTAGACACGAAACTGGGCCGGTCTGGGGAGCTGTTGCTTGAGTATGTAGCATGGCTCCGAGACCGGATTCTGTCTTTGCGGACAGATGAGGATTATTGCCCCGCCATCCACATTGATGTGTACGGCACCATCGGACAGGTATTCGGCAATGACAATTACACTGCCATGGCGGATTACTTAGAGACTTTGGGCAATGCCGCCGCACCTTTCCAGCTCCGCATTGAAGGCCCTATGGATGCAGAAGAACGAGAGGCGCAGATGCAAGCCCTCTCCGCCCTGACAAAACTGATTGATGAGCGGAACATCCCCGTACAACTAGTGGCGGACGAGTGGTGCAACACCTTAGCGGACATTCAATATTTCGCCGACAACCGGGCGGGGCACATGGTGCAGATCAAGACCCCAGACCTAGGTGGCATCCACAACACGGTAGAGGCCGTCCTCTACTGCAAGGCCCGAGGCGTGGGGGCCTATCAGGGCGGTACCTGTAATGAGACCGACCGCACGGCGCAAGTCTGTGTCCATCTGGCCATGGCCACAAAGCCCGACCAAATGTTGGCCAAACCCGGCATGGGCGTGGACGAGGGGTACATGGTGGTCTATAACGAAATGCAACGGATTCGTGCCGTGCTAACAGCTAAGGAGAGTGTATGATGCGAGAAGAATTTCGGGTATTATCCCCCACGGCTATCTTGGGGTATGGGTTCCCGCTGGCTTCTTTTGAGGCGGGACTTGCTCGGCGGCCCCACTTGATTGCGGTGGACGGCGGCTCGACAGACCCAGGGCCGTATTATTTGGGTGCGGGCGTATCCTTCACTGACCGGGGCGCTGTGAAGCGGGACTTGGAGATTATGATCCAAGGCGGCAAGGCACAGGGCATCCCTGTCATTGTCGGCTCCGCCGGAGGCAGCGGGGCGGATGCCCATCTGGACTGGTGCCGCGAGATTGTGGCGGAGATTGCCCAAGAGCGGGGCCTGACTCTCCAAGTGGCCCTGATTCGTTCTCAGTTAGAAAAACCCATGCTGCAAGAAGCCTTGAACAATGGAAAAATCACGCCATTAGGCCCGGCACCGTCTCTTGAACCGGACACCTTAAACGCCACCACTAACATCGTGGCCCAGATGGGGGCCGAGCCGTTGATGGAGGCCCTAGGCATACAGCCGGACGTGATTTTAGCAGGTCGGGCCTATGACCCGGTGTGCTTTGCGGCGATGCCCATCAAAGCGGGTTATGACCCGGCCTTGTCCCTGCACCTCGGCAAAATTTTAGAGTGTGCCGCCATCGCCTCCACCCCCGGTAGCGGCTCGGACTGTATGTTCGGCACCATCGGTGACGACTATTTCCGGGTAGAGCCATTGAACCCCGCTAGAAAATGCACCACCCTCTCCGTGGCGGCCCATACTTTGTATGAAAAGTCCGACCCCTATCGGCTCCCCGGCCCCGGCGGGGACTTGGATTTGACCGCTTGCCAGTTTGTGCAAGAAACAGAGAACACCGTTCGTGTCTCCGGCACAAAATTTGCACCCAGCAAACACTACACCGTCAAGCTGGAAGGGGCCCGCCCTGTGGGCTATCGCACTGTGAGTATCGCCGGGACTCGTGACCCCATTATGATTCGCCAAATCGATCCAATCGTAGACGGCGTGAAAGAGCGGGTGGCGGACAATTTCAAAGATGCCGACTTAGAATACACCCTCCACTTCCACATCTACGGCAAAAACGGTGTCATGGCAGGGTTAGAACCCACCCCCACCACAGAGGGTAGCCATGAGTTGGGGATCATTATTGAGGCCACTGCGCCCAACCAGACCCAAGCGGACACCATCTGCGCCTTTGCCCGTTCTACCATGCTCCACTACGGCTATGAGGGCCGCCGTGCCACTGCCGGGAATCTGGCGTTCCCTTATTCCCCCAGCGACTTCCAAGGCGGTGCGGTGTATGAGTTTAGCTTGTACCACCTACTCCACGACGTAGACCCTGTGTCGCTGTTTCCCGTGGAATATGTTACACTAGGAGGATAGACGAATGGCAATCAAACTAACCGATATTACAGACATTATCCGCAGTAAAAATGCAGGGCCGTATGAGCTTACCTTTGATATCATGTTCAAAACCGACGAGTGGTATGAACGTGTTGCCAAGGCGGACGTCATCAACACCGCCCTCATCGCCGATTTATATAAAATTCCGGTAACAGACGTCCTCGGCATCATCGACTTCGTCCCGGCCAAGGCGATCAAGGTAACCATCCGCCGCCCCATCGCCTCCGGGGCCTTGGGAGAGACGGATGTATACGGAGCACAGCAACATGCGCCGTTGTTGGGGTTGGTGTTTGCGGTGTAGGGGGGAGGGAATAAGATTGAGTGAGAGAAAATCTGTTCGATTCCTCGTTAGTGGAAACGAGGTGTGTGGCTCTGTAGAAAAAACGATGCTTGCATATAACGAGCACAAAGAGTTATATAATTTAAGGCTAAAGGCCGTAGTTGACGGAATTGAATACAGCAACACAAAAGAATTTACGGAAATAGACGAGGCAGTCATTGATTTGCAAAAACAGATGTTGCCTGATATTCAAATTGTTTGCTGCCAAGCGTGTAAATACGGAAATTTTTGCCCATTTGGGAATGCCCAAAATGAAATAGTTTGCCTGAAAAGTTACCCGCCAAAAAACAAGATAGATTTGGCCAAAATCTTTCACTCTGCGCTGATTTTGGACACAGAACTGCCAAAAAGTGAACTTCTCTCTTGGTGTGAGAGTTATGAAAAAATTGACAACAATTATTTCACTTACAATGATTGGAACCGCCATTTCATGAATGAGCACGGTTGATAATATGCCATCAGGCGACCTGATTTGACCCTATGTTATCCATTCATGAGTGTATTTCAATAGAACAGCCCACCGCCCTTGACCATTGGGGCAGAGAGTACTATTACATCCGGCTAGAGAGTATTGGCACCAGTACAGGGTATAAGGAGCACCGCATTCCCATTTTCTACCACCCTAACAACGCCCGAATCCCGTCCGCAATTTCTAAAGTCCGAAACCGAATCGCATACCCAGACTCACTACTGTCAATCAAGGCCACCTCATTCTCGCAAAATCCTGCCGCTTCAATGGCGATAGAGCCCCGTGCGGCGTCTAGGCAAAGGGGTGGAAACACCACACACCACCAGTTTTGGCCCGCAGCCCCGCCCAATGCTATCTGTAAGGCGCTGTACTGCCCGGCAGGGAGGGTGAAGGTGTCATAGGCACGGGTGGGAAACCGAGTTCTGGTCAGAGTGGCCTGTACGGGTACATCTCCGGCGATGGTCTCGGTGGCGGCTTGAATGTTGCCTAAATTTGCCGCAATCCGGGCCTCCGCCTCTATGCGGGTAGTTGCGCCTTCTAATAGAGGCAGCACGGTTGTATACACTTGGTCACGGACAGCATATTTTAACTCCTGATCTGCCGCCGAATCAGAATGGGCCACTACGTGGAGCCGTATCAGTTGGTCAGACAACCCCTGTTGCCGTCCGTCTAACAGCACGCCCCACAGAATTGCTATCATCAACGCCACAAATAGGGAGAGTTCCCAAATCTTTAATTTCATGTAAAACGCACCGCCTTACTCCTATGTAGTGTTTGGAGTATGTCCGGTGCGTTTTCATTTTAAACCAAAAGCGGACTATAATTTTTCGTCAAAAACGTTTCAGGATAGCGGCTCTTTAACTGCTCATACGCCGTCCGGGCCATATGCTCGTTCTCAAACAGTCCAAATACAGACGGCCCGGTGCCTGTCATGGCGGCCCCGCGGGCACCGGCGTCAATTAAGGCCCGTTTGATGACGGTCACTTCCTTTTGCTTGGGGTCTAACACGTCTTCAAACACATTGTACATCCGCACGGCCACTTGATCGAGGTTTTGGCTGTCCAGTCCCGCAATCAGCCCCGCCGTGTCCGGCCGATAGCGGATTTTACTACAGTCAATCCGCCCAAACAAGCTGGCGGTGCTGATGGAGAATTTGGGTTTACAAATGACAATATGGCAAGGCGGTAAGCTGGTCAGTGGTGTCAGCCGCTCACCTCGCCCCTCAGCCAGTGCTGTGCCGCCAACAATACAATAGGGCACGTCAGACCCCACTAACAGACCTACCCGCATAAGCTCTTCCTTCGATAGCCCCGTCCCCATCAGTTGGTTCAGTCCACGAAGCACCGCAGCGGCATTGGCACTGCCACCCGCCACTCCAGCGGATACGGGCAGGCGTTTGTGGATATGAATGGTCACTTGCTTTCGAGGCAGGTCTAACTCTCGAAAAAACGCTTCTGCCGCCTCGGCGGCGATATTGCTATCGTCTACGGGCAGGTAGTGCAAGTTGGTAGAGAGCCGCACCCGGTCTCCGTCAGATATAGCAATATGGACATCATCGCAAAGTGCCACCGTCTCCATGACCATTTTCATATCATGATACCCGGAAGGCTGTCGCCGCAGGATGTCGAGGGATAAATTCAATTTTCCATAAGCCTGTGTCCGAAGTTCCATACAAGGCGTCCTTATCTGTCAAAAATATCAAGGGCACCCATCATTATACAATAAAAAGTCGAAGTACGCCAACATTTTTTTGAAACGGGCCATCACGATGTGTAGGGGTCAGGCCAAATTTCCAGAATCTGAGCCTCTAACTCTGCCCAAGCTACGCCGTCTAACCATGCAAAGGTGGCTGTATTTGCAATTAGTTCCAGTAGCCATTCCACATCGCCTGTGGTGGCGGGGCCGATTTCTATAAGCAGACTGCCCACACCCCATGTTTCCGATTCCTCCGAGGCGAGGGCGGTATCAATTTTTGCATCCAGCCCCACCTGTAGAACTGGTAGCCCCCACGAATGCGTGCTCTCCACAAACTGTCGTATAAAGTCCCATGCCGCATCCGGTGCCGCACTCCCTTGCGGAATCCCGAAACTACGCCCGAAACCAAAAACACTCTCCGCCCCGCCGGGAAAGCCTACGAAGACAAGTTCGTCGAACAGCGCCTCGTAGAGCTGGCGCATTGCAATATCCGCAATAGACACCAGTTCCAAAGGCCTATGCTCGTCCGGTGGTGGAGGTGCCGCCATGTGCAAATCGGCGGCATATTCCAGCAAACGCAAAAACCAATCCGGATGGTCATCTCGCATCGTCAATTCGTCCCAATTATGCATGGCCAACAGTTGAACCAGCCCTAACCCGGTCATAGCGGGAGAGATAGGCTGCGCCCCCGATGGCAACCCCTCAGCATAGTCTAAAAATCTCTCCATGTCCCAGCCTTGCAGATGCCGATGCTCTGGCCCGCCGACTAAAGTCATTACATAAAAGGTGGCGGGCAACATGTAAATTGCACCGTCTTGTTCCAAGGCCGCCAGCACCTCCGGCACGAAGGCATCCACATCCATCCAAGAAGTGAGGTCAAGGAGTGCCCCTTGGCCACTTAACAGCGCCGGGTCGAAGCCGGACAGGTCTACAATATCCGGCCCTGTCTCGGTCAGCAAATCCGCTTGAAGCCGCCGGAAGCTCTCAGCGGGGTCATCCATCGTGTCATACCGGCTGTAGTCGTCGATGACGATGCGGTAGTCTGATTGCTCCCGGTTAAACTGCGCCACCGCCGCATCTAAGTCGCCGCCGTGGCCCACGGTGGCGAGGATTAGGGTCTGTTGCTCTGCGGCGGCCACCGACGGTTCGTCCGTGGGGGTTAGCACGACCATTTGGTCACCCTGTAGGGATACCATGATGGTGCCGTCCTCTAGCACCAGTATACTTTGTACGAGCGCATGGGGAATATCCACGCCCATCCAACCAAATTCCCGGCGGACAATATCATCTCCCGGTGCTTGACTGTAAAGGGAATTCTCATTGAAAAAATACACCCGACCATCCAGTCCCGACCATGTCCGTCCCTGTATGCCGAGCGATGTTCGCTCACCCAAGGTCACCGCTTGACCAACCTCAATCCGTTGTACCGCTTGCCCCCAGCCGCCAAGGTAAACATGGTCGCCGATTCGCACCAAGGCAGTGTCCCAACCGTCATGCGCTACCTCGCCGATGGGTGTCATCGTATCCGGGTTGTAGACAATGACCAGATGCCGGTCATCCCGCTGCCCTAGCAGATAGAGATTGCCTGCCGCATCTGTTTCCATATCCTCTTTCCACGTAAAGGAGGCTTCTATTTGCACTTGCTCTAACACATTGCCCCGGTTGTCCAATCGAAATAGCAGGGTCGAATTTGGTGTTGAGTATGGGGCAGCAACTTCAACCAACAGCCATAGCTCTCCATCCCTGCCGAGGCGGGGGCCAATGACATGCAGAGTGCCTTCGAGATAAAGAATCTCACTCATTTGCAAGTCTGCGCCGTATATATCCACCGAATACGCCTGCACTATAGGCGGGTACATATCCTGCTTAAAGCCAACCAGCCGACCATCTGCTACAGCAACACTGTGTTCGCGCCACGGCACATGCGGCACATCAAATATACGGATGTCAAAATACTGCTCTCCCGGTGCTATCACCGCCGGGGTCACCAGAATCTCCTCCGGTTCAACGTCTATGCGCTCTTCTCTCGTACAACCAGCCAGAAACAGGCACAATCCAACCAAAACAATCCCAATCCATCGCCGCATATCGTCACCGCTTTCCTTTATAGGGTATGCCTATTGTACACGCTTTTGCGGGAAAATACAATTGCCTTCCTAAACACTAATGATTCTGAATTTAGTAAATTAACAAAATATTATCAAATATTCTATTGACAAGTCACTTGGAATAATATATACTGAAAGCAGTAAATGATAAAATTGTGAAAATGGGCACATATTTCACAGTGGGAGGTATTTTTATTATGCGACTTCAAGTTTCCACAGATTACGCCATCCGCATTCTGCATTACTTACATGTACATCGGAAAGATTTGTCCACGGCAATGACTATTTCGCAATCGATTGGGATTACATATCCCTTTTTCATTAAGATTGCCAACCAGCTCAAGAAAAAAGGGTTGCTCAAAGCGATTCAAGGCCGCAACGGCGGATACCATCTTGCCCGTCCAGGGGAAGAGATTAGCCTCTATGATGTATTTTGGTCCATTGAGGGGGATCTTGCCCTCAACCGCTGTTTGCACGACGACAAGTTCTGTAGCCGTACGGAACCGGAGAATTGTGAGTTCCATCACTATTTCCAAGAGCTACAAGAGCAAGTGATTGGCGCATTGAGCGGAAAAACGATTGCGGATTTTGCGCATAGCTAAGGCGTAGACAGGCAGAGGTTCGATTGCGTGGCTTGACGTACGGCTCTGTCCGCTGGGACAATGCCAATGACATCAAACCAAAGTTGAACCAACGTCGGAACATCACATTCCCTGTAAGTGACAAATAAATCCACACTTCAGTTAGGTGTGGGGTTATTTGTCGCTTATAGCCAAAACAGTATCCTAGTAAACGCAAAGGCAAAAACCGCTAACATTATGAAGTCGCTATGCACATTGTGCGTAGCGACTTGTCTATTCTACCCCACACCTAGCGAGTGGAAAGGCCCGGTGCTTTTGCACCGGGCCTTTGGGGTTGTATTATGCTGGGGCTGAGATTATTCGGGCTGGAGGCGGACATACTTCCAGTCAATGTCCCCATCCCCATCTCTGGTCAAATAGTGGT
>Ga0131853_10008395_pt1 | contig 18829 bp, 11 predicted proteins | sample TergutLab28metaG_FD_92764 | JGI IMG/M metagenome (GOLD analysis project Ga0131853, IMG submission 92764) | Labiotermes labralis P1 segment gut microbial communities from Petit-Saut dam, French Guiana - Lab288 P1 (version 2) (version 2) | ecosystem: Host-associated > Arthropoda: Insects >...
GTTACCGACGTCTTACAGAAACGTCGAAAACTATTTACCAGTCCACACGGAGTCAAAAGTCATTTGAGTGCCTGACACTAAATATCAAGGCGGTACGAAATACCGCAACCTCAGTAACGATACACCAGTCGACACGGCGGAAATTACAGGCGATATAAATCACCGGCAACACCGCAGTAAGAACATGAAATCTCACAAAATGGCGAAAACCAGTCGATATAAACCGCGAATATCACGAAGATTCAGGAACTGCGTAACACAGAGGAAGAGGCGATAAAACCGCATAATTAGAGGGATCGCAATTTGTATTCTTCATTAAATATTGCCAAGGTGATCAGATAAAAGACAGTGAAATGAGCAAGTCATGTATAATGCGTGTGACAGAAGAGACATGCGGAATTTTGGGCTCAAATCCTGAAGGAAGGAAACAATTTGGAAAGGCATTAAGCGACTGCTTGGAAGGATAACATGAAAACAATTTTTAAACAAGAGGGCACAGGTTGTGGAGTGGGTCAGTTCGGGTAAGGAGCGGAGAGGTACAAATGGCGGTAGCTTGTGCAAAGGTTATTGGTTCCAAAAGATTGCGTATTTCTAGACTAGCTTAAAAATATCGCTAATTACAGATCGCTTTTTTACGTATCGTCGGATGACGACGGATATCTTTGCTGGTGGCAAGTCTTGTGTACATTCAGGCTAAATACAAAGGGTAACTTGCGTACGTCCTCGATCACGTGGCTGTGTCTTGTTATCTACACAAAACGCAATGACAGGCAAGGTCACAGACTGTCACCCTGCTCCACACCGAGCTGGGTGGTTATGTTGTGATATTCCTGTGTTCCACGTGCTGAATATCCGTTGCCTAGCCTCTGTAAGTTCAGCTGCACTACTAACATTCCACACCTGCTTGATATCACGACCAACCGAACAGTCGGCACAGATGTAGACGGCAACAGAACGGCTGATAAACCAGCCTCCTGTTCACCAATGTTGCCAAACTGGTGGTCACTTGACTAGATTCAACTGTATTAGGAGAGGAACGGATGACTGACCGTTTCAACAGTGGCAATTAACCTAGGAGTTCCACAGAAGGTTAGAGCAGGTTAGAGACTACCAGCTTTTCAAGAAGAATTCTGCTCCATCCAGCTCCATTCTCCACCTGTCAACATTACTTGTTCAGATTGGTAGCGATTCAATAACAACAAATGATTGGCGTAAATTAAAAATTTAGTATTTATGTTCTGCAATGCTATTTGGCAGTTGAATGACGCCGGCTGGTGTACAGCATATTTCTCTCTTAACTTCATCTTCCACTAGTTTTATCTCAACATATCCATTTTGTGCCCCTATCTCCTTCCCTCATTTTTCTACTACAACAAATAAATGATACGGCTGGAACTCGCCTTTCAGAGAGCACGATGCCGCCTGTGTAAGTACGTAAACACGCTGGCAGGTGAGAACGACACAACACACAGGTAGATAACCAGGAAAGGCTTTCTATTATCTTATGTAAATAAGTAGATGGACATCGGCACTGCAGCAAGCTGTCTGATGGACACAAGATGCCTCTGCCCTCTGAAGAATAACATAAAAGGTATAGGGATCAGGACTTCGTGTTGTGCTGTGCCTCCAGCGCCATGAACAGTTCCATTCCGCAACGCAATTCGATCACCAACAAAAGCTTGTTCCTTAGTCATTCGAAAAGTGCAAATAACATTTAGATTGCTGGAAATGTATATGTAACATTAATTCAAAATGTTTAGTTTGTCTTACATCAAATCTATAGCCTCTTCCAACACGAGTTCTCCAAAGAGGACGATCTGCTGCTTCCTATTTCAATTTCCCATGTCCTCTCCTTTCCTTCAGACCATTCAGTAGCTGCTTAGGTTTTCTTCTTCGTCGTCGCATCACTCCTATTCTTCCCTCTATATTTCCTTTAGCAACGTGTTGTAGAAGGCAGTTCCTTCGCAAGACGTAACCAATCCATTTAGCCTTCCCTACATTTATTGTCTCTACGATATTCCTCTCCTTTATAACTCTATGCAACATTTCTTCATTTCTCACATGATCGGTCCAATTGATCTTCTCCACCTTTTCCAGCAACACACTTCAGAACGTTCCAGGCATTTCTGACCTACTTATTGAAGTGTCCAATTCAGCACGACAAAAAGCTATGCTCCAAATGTAGCAGTTTACTGGTTTTTTCTTTAAATCCAAGTCCAGTTTGCTGGTGGAAAGAATCTTCTTATTCCTGCCGAATGCTGCTTGTGTTAGGGCAATACTAGATAAAATTTCACACGTATATCTTCGTTACACGTTATCATGCTACCCAAACAGTTTAAATTCTCCGCATTCTCCGGCTCTGTCATCTATCATAACCTGTACTGGGGATGGTTGTTATGAGTTTCTCATTACCTCAGTTTTTTTCCACGTTGATTTCCATTTCACAGCATTGTCCACTTTCAATTAGTCTTCCAATCATGCCCTGTAGCGCCGTTTATTCCCTAAACAGCACCACCAGGTCATCTGCGTTTTTCACAGTGCCGACTACTTGTCCTCCCATTTTGAAGTCTCCCAACGCTTCAAGAGCTCCCTTGGTAAGGCACTCGATGTGCAGGTTGAATAGACTCGGCGACGAACAGCATCCTCTTCTGACTCATCTTCCAATCGTCACGTTTCTTCCCACCCCGATCGAGGTTTAGTTGAACTCTCTGATACATGTACAATTTGTTGATCAATCTTTTTTCCGCGCAAATCATTACCAGTTCCCTGCTGGATCTGCATTACTGTGGTCCATATTACACGGTCCAATGCCGTCTGCCAGTTTATGTAGCTCGCACACAATACCTTGTATGTCCAAAATTAACCCTGTTATTATTCTCAGCATCTCAGCTGCATTCCCAGTTCGTTTTCCTCTTCTAAATCCAGACTGATCTTCTGCAAGTAAACCCTCAATTAACCTTTCAATCCTTCTTCTAAGGATCGTCGCTACTATCTTTGCTGACTGTGCGATGATCGCTGTATTTTGTAACTATTGGCTAATTCTTTAAGGCAATCGCTGTAATTTCAGTAAAATCTTTGGGCCACTCTCCATTCTCTCCCTGCAGTTTCAGTACATCCCCAGGTACGTCATCATATTCTGCAGCCTTCTTATTCCTCATCTCCTAAATAGCTTCTTGCACTTCACTTCGCAAAATATAAGGCCTTTTTTGTCTCCGCCTGCTTCCTCTTCACGTTCGAGTTGGGTTTTCTGGTTCATTATGCCGACAGTACAGTTGTTGAATGTAATTCTCCCACATTTTCAGTACATACATCTGATCCACCATCATATTCCCTTGAGATTCTCGAAAGCTACTTCATAAAAAAAAACCTTTACTCCAACAGAAAGACAAAAACCGTATCATGAAATGCATTTTTTCCTGTAAAAACACGTTAACGTCCCGCTTCACATCCCGTAAAATTTAGTCCAAACATCTGCTAAGCTACAAAATGTGCTTTCTTCCGCGATATTTAATGATTACACCGTAAGCTGTTATTTGTTTGAAGAGAATGGCGTCAATCGTCACCTCTCAAACAGACGGACTTCTGTGTACATGGCACTCGACCTTCGAGGACCATATCCTCGGAAAATAGGCCTACAGGACATCCTCGCCGTCCGTGTGGATTACGTTCAACCCACCGCACATCTGACAGACCACGATAAGATAAATGAGTTTTGGGAAACGAAAGGCAGCCTAACGTTGACACAGTGGGCACAATTAGAGACTAACAAACACAAACACGTTTGTCTTTAGAAGACAGAACTGGGTTTTGGCACCGAGGAGGGTCTCATGTTGACACGGATGCTTCGAAGGACAATGCTGACGACAGAAAACAGTAAGAACAAAAGAAAGAAATGTGTTTCGTTTAACAACGCTCTGAACTGCTGAGTTTGTACCGCGTGAATAAACTGTGGATATGGAATTATGACAAGGTACAACGGAGGAAACTCCTGTCACAGTGCACCTTGCTACATGAAATGGTGAACATTACGCTGTCGTGATGCCGAAGACATCAGCTTCTACCTACACGTCACTTTGAAAATGGAGACAACGTGTTGCTCCGAAAGTCCATGTCACGGTATCAAAATTCATCAATGTTGACGTTTGTTGGTACGACGTCGCCGGTGTGCCTGAAGGTTGTCTGGGGGAAGGGGAGGGGGGGCAAATTGTTTGCTTTGTCTTCCTCTGCCTGTCCCCATATTAAATTTGATTAAATTCAATTAATTGCACCCTAGGGTAAAACTTATTTGTAAAAACTGCGATAAAGTGCAATTCAAGTACGATCCATTTGGCACGTGCATTATACGGCGCGCCTGCGCAAGAGCGAACGTGAGGCAGCGTGGAACCGAAGTCGCGATGCGCGAATCCTTCCATTAATAAGACAGTCCGAGACCCAGCTGCGGCCACTGTGCAGCGGCTGTAAGATCTGGACGAGAAGTGTCAGGTGTCATGGCGATGAGTACAGAATTTCCGAGTTCTGAAATATGACGAGTCTGTTCTGGCCCAAATGTGTCGAGACTTCTGATCCTACTTTCTCCATCAGCAACTGTGATGACAGAGACAGGAGGACGCTGTCAGATGTCCACATTTTCACACCACATTACGTCCCACAGCATAGCAACATTCTCAGTGGAAGAACGCCACAAAAACAGCATACGTCCTCTACGACATGTGCTGTTTCTTGGCGCACTTAATTAAACTTGGTCGCTTTTTATTTTATCATCCTAAAATATATTAATGTTACAGTCTTATAGTACTTCATGCACGGTAACAAACCACAAGTTGTTCATACAAGCGGTAAATTTCCGCACTGCCAGCCTCTCACAAAGCACTCTGCTGCATAAATTCATCTATAAACCTTACATATTTCGATGCACAACGTAAAACGAAGCAAGCAGATGGCGATAAATGTTCTGTTTTATGGATATAACGTTGACACTAGTAAAGCAACTGGGCAATAAATTTGAATCATATGGAGATAAATCTTAAACATTTCGATGAATTCTGTACTAAGCAATTGTTTGACAATATAAACACTTACAGAGTGTGAAACTTTGCAGTTAAGGACTGGTCCAGCAACAGCTAACAGAAGTTACACAGGTTTTCTACTGCTCACTGCCATGAGCAAAGATGTGCCACTCAACGCATGTCCAGATGTGGGTGACCTTCCTGTTTTCCTTACATTAGCTTCCATGTATTTCTCACGCATGTCAACACAACTGTCAGCTCTTCGTCGCAAAGAAGTGCGGACTCTTTCAAAAATTCCTTATTTCATTCGAAACTCTTGACAAGCATTCCCTACTTGTTCCAGTAACACCTGACAGTCGTTGATCGGCTCTGAAGGGTACAGGTGTCCACACAGCCAAAATGTCAGACAACTGCGGTAAGGTGATCGTGCAGGCCAGTTGAGTGAGCCTCCAAGTTTTATCCAGGTTCAGGTGCTGCCTGATAATTTTGAGGAAATAAGCTGCTGCCCCATCATGTGCCACCCGCATGTGACGTGCATGAAGAGGCATTTCTTTAAACACAGCACCCGTTGGTATGAAGGGTGAGGAAACTGGTCCTAACTTCTGGTCTCCCAAGATGTCCAATTTCTTACGCAATACTGCGGCGTCATCTCTCTATCCAACCAAACACAGGCATCACCCGTATCTCAGCAGGCAGTGGTGTCTGAACAGATGTCGACTGGGACGTTTTGCTCACCTGAGTGCTACAAACATTTAAAATCTGCAACCCCTTTTAAGAACTGCAGTACAGAAATAAATTGCCAAGCAGTAGAGTGACGACATTTATTTAATTATCACAATATGGAGAAATGCAACCTCCACATCGGATGGAGGGTCAGAGGTCAGATCACACCCCGACCGTTGTGCACATACGGGAAGAGCCTCCCATTGGATAAAAATAGGGGGTGGATTGCACAAACGTTCTGGACGCTGCTAAGAGGCGAATAATTCTTCCTCCTGCCGGGAATTAAAAACCGATTACTCGGTCATCTCTCACGTGGTCTACGCATTGTATTTACGGAAATATTACGGATGATGCACGGACAGGTTTGTTCTTACCCTAAGAAAAGCTCGAATTTGAACCGTCTGAATCTATTTCATTATAAATTTTGTTTAAATGCAAATACACCACTTACAGGGACAATATCAGGAGCCTTACCTCTACGCCACTTGGATGAACATTAACAGCAGTTATGTTACTAAGCTGCCTGGCGGAGGCTGGAAGATAATATTAAAGTCAATCTTACAGACAGAAACTTTCAACTGGTTCAGGCAGTTGAGGCAGTACGATGACCTTGCTAGAGGATCTTTTCCTCGGAAACACAAAACTTTCCCTTGCCACTTGGTTAGACCACCCACATTCTGATTCACTATTTGCCGGCGACATTTAACATTGGAGGCAAAATAGTTCGATTGTGAAGCTGATAGCTTACTGCCATCTAGGTCCAGATCAGTCCGTGCAGCCTCTTCCTTCTCTAAGATTTTATGGGATGGCGCTTCAGAAAAAAAAACGACGTTTGAATTGGTAAGAGAGTGGGATTTTATGGGTTACATGTCATTAAATATCATGCAGTTTCTATGGCATTACATACGACGCAGTTCCTATGGCACTGCATATGAGGCAGTTCCTATGCTGTGTCCAGCAGCACGCAATAAGACACGAGGCAACCGGCGACTTAACACATTCCTAGTTTCAGCACTATATGAAAGTGAATGTTGAAAAGTTGAAGATCAGTCCAATGTCTACTGAGCTGTGACGCCGTGTAGTTAGGCAGAGAGGCACCAATGATTCGGTGCCTGTATGCCGAATTACATGACGTCACATCCCAGCACTACACTCTTCATAATCGTCGGCGTCAGAAGGCCAAACCTTACGCCTGGATGGCTGTCTGTTCGCCCACAGACGCAAGATTTCGGACATCTGCGTAAGACCAACTAACAGCCGCAGTGAAAGCAACTTCTCGTCCGGCACGTGGTGCTGCCTTCCTCAGCCCAATCGTTAAATATGCAAGATTAATCCGAACATTCCCTAAATCACTGTGTAAAGAAAAGAACCTCATAAATATTAATGCAACTTTCAGATTCTCTGCTATCAAAAGCACGGCATTATACAAACATCGCTTCAATCCGGTCCTGCGCGCGCCAGTCTCTTGAATTAATGGAGCCGCGACATAAGCACTCGACAAGACATTCATTGTTACCAGACATGTTTATTCATTTACAGCGTAGAGGCAATGTTGTGTTACGGTGGTGGAGATGTACTGCGTCCGAGTGCCTACACAGACGAACACGGAGGTATGAAAGGAAAGAGCTGACAGAGAATCAGAGAAGAAATAAAAAGGAATACATAATTAGAAAGAAAGGAAGAAAGAGGAAAGAAACGGCGCAGTTCTCTCCAATATTTAAATTTCCGAACTCCAGCTTTTCATTATTTCAAACACAACACTGACAACTGCGGTTATCGTAAACACCTCCTTTCATTCTCTTACAAACACACACAGTATGGCTTCTTGCAACCTAGCAACAACTCTACAATCCGTAACGTTCGACTGTGGCCCGGTTGCCAGAGTACGACAATAAAACAACGTGTGGATGACAGTGGACGATGTAGCTTCAGTTGTGCCCCACAGCAGGGACAAGAAGGCTCGTAGTCAGTGCCGGGTAAAGCCAGCGAACCTTGTCTTGTGACAGATGGCCTGGAGATGTGTCCAAACATGGGATGTGTGCGTGTGTCCGAATTCAACCGAAACTGAAGCGGTTATTTTCATGTAAAATTCTTCAATATCAAATGTTATGAAGATCCGTGAAGCGCTCACAAAGATGGACATGGGTAGAGAAGCAGAGATGAACCACAGGAATGTCAAACGAATGAGAAAATTAGGAGAAAATGACAGAATGTAAACAAAGAACGGAGGAAGTAGGAAAGAGGAACGGGGAAAGAAAATCAGAAGAAAGAATAAAGATGAGCATAGTGAAGGACAGGAAGAAATTGCCAAAGTAAGTATGAAACAACAGGACAGACAAAAAAGACGGGACGAGAGAAAAAGCAAAATAAAAAAGTATAGGAAGGAGGAAAAGAAGATGAAGGAAAAAATAACTGTAAGAAGAGCACATTATAAGAAAGGAGGAAGCTACAGAAACTCCCGATCAGAAGTGCTAACTTCGCCAGCATATCACAAAACTAAGCTACCTTAGACTTAGGAACCAGGCGCGCCGCGCCAGCCAACGCCTCCTTTCGGCAGTGCCTGCCGGCACAACAGTTAGTGCATGTTTGTGTCACAAACGGCACACAGTTAGAGCCAATAAATATAGAGGGAAAAATGTTCATTATACAACAGCTCTGCTATATTTGCTAAGCGATCACTTTCCTTAGCAGCACATAAAGTTTGTGTATATTGTTACTGTTGACAATTGTTTGTTCTAAGGTCACCTTATGGGTGTTGCACTTTTATGGCGAATGTTTTACAAATAAATATAATTGGTTATTTTGTTATAACGAAAACTTTGAAAATACATAAAACATTCCTCCCACGCAGACCAAGCAAACGAGGATTTTCAATTTTTTTTCAATCTGCATTTATAATTTGCATCTCATGAGACAGAATCTGCCACAGGGAACACGACGTTATCCATGTGCATTAATTAAGCAGCCAGTCACAAAGACATATGGACTTCGACGCGAAATGGATAGGAATGGTTAACTTCACGTCTCGGCCGCTTTGCCCAACCAAAAGTTGTCGACATGCATTGAACTGGAGGCTGGAAGGGACGCCAATAGGTTGAGACTGGGTGCCGAAAAGAAAGCGCCTCTGCTTGCAAGGCCTCTAACTTAGAACGACATCACGCTGCTGTGCTGACTGTGGCACAAAAATACATCAAGTTTCTGTGCTGACTGTGGCACAAAAAGGCATCAAGTTGTTGTGCTGACTGTGACACAAAAAGAAATCCAGTTGCTATGCTGACTGTGACACAAAAAGAAATCCAGTTGCTGTGCTGACTGTGGCACAAAAATTGCTGTGGCACAAAAAGACATCATGTTGCTGTGCTGACTGTGGCACAAAAATACATCAAATTCCTGTGCTGACTTGCCACGAAAAGACATCAAGTTGCTCTGCTGACTGTGGCACAAAAAGACATCAAGTTGCTGTGCTGACTGTGGCACAAAAATACATCAAGTCCCTGTGCTGACTGTGGCACAAAGAGACATCAACTTCCTGTGCTGACTGTAGCACAAAAATACATCAAGTCCCTGTGCTGACTGTGGCACAAAAATACATCATGTTGCTGTGCTTACTGTGGCACAAAAATACATGAAGTTCCAGTGCTGGCTGTGGCACAAAAAGACATAAAGTTGCTGTGCTGATTGTGGCATAAAAAGACATCAATTTGCTGTGCTGACTGCAGCACAAAAAGACATCAAGTTCCTGTGCCAACCGTGGCACAAATGGCACGGCTGTCTCTCAGTCTATTGCGGTCCACGCAGTGCAGAAGCAAGATGACGCCGACCCAAAAAATCCACGCAATCTGAAACTCTGTCCGAGGCAGACGTAGCTGAATGAGGTTATGGTCACATTCAGGGATAACCACACGCACCTACATTTAAGAACGTATGCTTCTTAAATTACACAACACGGGCTTTCGAAGGAAATTTCGCAGACATCATCACAGTAATACGTCGTGGTTGTAACTCTAATAGGAAAACGGCAAAGGTTGTACAATCAGAAACATGCAGAGCGTACCATTGCTTGCAGTGTCGGGTAACCTGACTGAAATATTGTTAAAAATTGTAAAGTAAGAAAAAAGAAGGGAAATAATATCTTAAGGACTTCAAGGCAACATATGCAAAACTGCGTTACGTTTATTGATGGGCAAAAGAAATTACAGGTGACGAATATTTATAAACAACAATAGAAATTTAATTCAGAAAATAAAAATTCCTTATGTTTTAGGCCCAGCAGTCCTTTGGATGCTAAAAGTTCTCGACAAGAGTCGCACGTGATACCCCTTGAATGTAGGCACAGAAATCTCACTGCAAATGGCTGCAGTCCGCGCCAGTCCATCCATAGTAGAGACGCCCTGCTGTCGCTGGTCCCTGTGCCGTCCGTCCACGTGCTCCACAGAACAGACATCGGTTTGTGGTGGAAGACGTTAACATCGAAATCTCCTCGCCTTGGCACACTGGAAGTTTCTCTTCAGGATCCTGGTCTGAAGAAATGGCTACTTCAGCAAAAAGACACTTCTCCGAATTTTGCCTTTTCTCCACTTTTTTTTAAATTTTTATTACTGTTTCGTTTTCTCTTGTTTGCGTCTTCCAGTGCAGCCTTTCTTTGAGTCAACGTTAGTTATGATTTCCAACTGCCGTTTTGGCATTGGCATTTTCTGTATCTCGAAACGGAAGTGGGTGGAACTCGACAAATTTCCGTAAGAAAGGAGCTTCCCTCAGCGCTACTAAACCCTCTAACAATTTCAGTACCGACGCTAACCCTCTCACTGCTCCAACCGCTCGATCACCTTCTGTAGCCGAAGTGACTGTGCCGGAATGACATCCGCATTACTGAATAAATCAGGATCTAAAGAATAAATTCATGCTTTAGCAATCTCTAATCCAGCCTTGTTTGGTAGGTACTGTGGAATAGTAAATCTTTCGACCATATTCTTTAGTACGGGTGACTTCTGATGAATAGTGCACATTCTGTGTTAGATGCAGACTGTAACGGTTCCGAGACCAAAATATCCAGTGCATGAATTGTGTGCGGCAGGGCACAAACAACACTGATGCCATTTTCTTGCTGTGGGGTTCTCAGTGAAGAAATGAAATTGGAGACGAGATGTCTGAGCCAGATAGGTCTTCATTTATCCAACCTGATTTTGAGCACACACCGATTCTTTAGAGGGGTAACCCCGTGACTATGTAATACAAGAAGTCCTCTGCCCTTCGCGACACCAGGGGCACCGTCAGGTCGTGTTGCAAAGCTTGTGGCTCCGCGACTTCTTTTAACCTTTAGGACTGACGACTGGAGATATTCTCTGCACATTTTAAAATTGAAGGCAAGATTAGTTCAAAATGATATGCGACATAGCGTCCTCTAAGTGTTCATACAACCGTGTGACCTCCGCTGTGTTAAATTAAAGCTGGCTTGCTCAACACGTCCTGGCATTCCAGCAGTATTGCCTACCAGCTTAGCCTGATGACCAGAACTATACTTCAGCCTGTTTTGTTCTGCGAACTGCAGCGCTGTGTCGCAGCTCAGTCAACGTCTCTCCATAAAATTACTGCGAAAAATGAAGTAAATCTATCTCTCTTCCCTGTCCGTTCGTCATAATTGCTCTTCTTCCCATTTTCAGACCACCGGTTATATTCAGTTGCAAAAATTTCCTTAAACTAGGTTACTCAGTATTAAATTTCTCACCAAAAACTCGTATTTCTCAAAATTTCAAACCACAACCGACACGTCACTCGCTATTTTCAGGACGGTCCGGGGATCGAATCCCGGTGTTGGCGAAATTTTCCCCACCCGTCCAGACCGGTCCTGGGGCACATCCAGTCTCTTGTACAGTGGGTACCGTGTCTCTTTCCCGGTGATAATGCGAGGTTAAAGAAAGAGTAGAGACACACCCGTGCTCCCCCTCTGGGCCTTCACGGACTGTTCTAGGCTGAACTGTACCTTCACCTTACCTTTCTATGCCCGACATTAATTTTGTGATTTATGTTTTCTATGAGGTCTCGCGGCCCCGAAACCGACGTATGCACATTACCCGGTGCGTGCCAATATCCCCTCCCCTCTGCGTCTACTCAAATTGGGTGGGCCTCAGGTTCGTTCAGGATGCTGCGGGGCGGGGAAGGACTGTGCCTGCCGGGAATCGAGCTTGTGTCTTGCAGAGCAACATACGGTCCACACGTTCGGAAACGAGACTTGTAGACCTGTAGACCTGTAGAGTGTAGACCGTTAGGCTACCACAACTCCTGCAGTGTAACTGAACACAAGTAGCCACAGAAAAGCTGCTGTGGACAGCACAGCAGACGGTGCAGCTGCATACAGCAGTGCTCTAGCCACAAGGTAGCGCACCGTTACCGATCAGCTTTAGTGTCGAATAGACGGGTTGGTTGTATGGTCGGTACAGACATGTAATAATTCAGTTAATTTTGGGGGTCGGGGGTCAAAGTTGCATTGTGTGTGTGTGACGTACAGTGTCGGTACCGCCCTGTCTGGCCAGCAAGTACAGTCACTTCCTAGCAATCATTACCTGAAACTTGAAAAGGGGCAATTCAAATAATTCTCGCCTAAACTCCAGGTCACTTGCGTGATCGGGAGCTTCTGGATTCAAATTTCGTCGCGAGTTGAAGCTACATTGGCTGAGGATTTTGTGGTTTTATTCTGTGTCTCCAGAAAACCACCCGTAAAACACCCCTATCAAGCTCCCTTCCACGCTATTTCCAACTTATTATTCACCAATCGCCGGCTAATTCGACAAAACTCAATTCACTGCATTCACAGGACAATTATTGCGCTTTCGTTCCTTGTTACTAAAGTAGCATCTCAAAGACCACATGAATTCTGCGTAATTTAATAGCGTAGAAAGTGAGCGGTCCATTTTTATTTCGAAATATTCCTGACACTACAGCATAGCGATTTACATTCGATATGCACGTAGAAAGGGATGCAGTTGTGCAGGACAAATGTATTTTTTCGGCTTGAAGGTGGGACATCGCTTTGTATTTCTGTTCATAATTGCTTAATTTAAGTCGACACGACTTAGCAATGCAGCGAAATATTTCGACGTTATTAACAGCTGAACACGTTTTGTGTAAAGAAAAAAAAGAATTCATGAATTGCCCTTTTGAACCGAAATCTCAGTTTCACAAAACCGTAATTTCAACCTCACATTAACAAAACAGTTAAAATCATAGCTCAGAACGGTTCTTTTGAAGTAGTGTCGACGGTGGCGATGTGGACGATTCGGTCTGTGAGTTATTCGTCTACACTGGTTCTGGTTTTTGGTCGTTCCCGGGGGAAAGAGGTGTTTATATATTGGAGCTGGGCACCGTCACTAACAGGCAGTCCCATTATATTAAGTCTGTGCATTTCCGTTCAGATATTCGCGAGGCCTTCCATAGAGACGAACAGACACACCGGTCAATCAAACAGACAAACCGGCCAACCGAGCAGACATACCGGCCAATCGAAAAGACACGCTGGCCAATCAAACAGACACTCCGGCCAATCGAAAAGACACACCGACCAATCGAACAGACACACCGGCCAATCGAACAGACACACCGGCCAATCAAACAGACACACCGACCAATCAAACAGACACCCGGACCAATCGAACAGACATGCCGGCCAATCACACAGACACGCCAGCCAATCAAACATACACACCGACCAATCAAACAGACACACCGACCAATCGAACAGACACGTCGGCCAATCGAACAGACATACCGGTCAATCGAACAGACACACCGGCCAATCGAACAGACGCACCGGCCAATCGAACAGACACACCGGCCAATCGAACAGACACGCCGGCCAATCGAACAGACACGCCGGCCAATCGAACAGACACACCGGTCAATCGAACAGACACACCGGCCAATCGAACAGACCCACCGACCAATCGAAAAGACACACGGACCAATCGAACAGACACGCCGGCCAATCGAACAGACACGCCGGTCAATCGAACAGACACACCGGCCAATCGAACAGACACACCCGCCAATCAAACAGACACACCGCCCAATCAAACAGACACGCCGGCCAATCAAACAGACAGACCGGCCAATCGAAAAGACACACCGAACAATCGAACAGACACACTGGCCAATCGAACAGACACGCCGGCCAATCGAACAGACACACCAGCCAATCAAACAGACACACCGACCAATCAAATAGACACACCGACCAATCGAACAGACACACTGGCCAATCGAAAAGACAAGCCGACCAATCGAACAGACACGCCAGCCAATCGAACAGACACGCCGGCCAATCGAACAGACACACCGGTCAATCGAAAAGACACACCGACCAATCGAACAGACACACCGGCCAATCGAACAGACACGCCGGCCAATCGAACAGACACGACGGCCAATCGAACAGACACACCGGTCAATCGAACAGACACACCGACCAGTCGAACAGACACACCGGTCAATCGAACAGACACACCGGTCAATCGAACAGACACACCGGCCAATCGAACAGACACAATGCACCCCCTTCCGTTCCGAAAACTTCAAAAATTAAAAATTCCTCCAGTTCTTAACTACCTCTGTCCCTAGTTGTCAAAACGTAGCCAGGCCCCTCTGTAACATTCACAATCCACGGATCGGCAGCTATCCGTGGACATCACGATCAGACACTCAACATCGTTTTGTGGCAACCGTGATAATGGCGCGTCACTAATAGCGATAAAACCGAACATGGACAATTGATTGTAAGGTTCTTCATTCCGCGCGTTGTGACATTTCTTGTTTATAAACCAACAGATGCACAGCTAACATACACAACGATATAGTATCTTATGTACAGCTACATGTTTCAGCAGAACTCCATCTTCAGGCAGTCTATACACCAATAAACAAAACTCACTATAATACAATACATTACAATAGTAATACATAATATACCGTAGTGATTTCTGCAGCTGAATTAACGAGCCTAAGATCTTGTACACTGTTACATCGCTACTGCATGCAAACTCTAATCGGATTCTTGGTTCATTACGGATTTTCTCGCTGCGCTGTGTGGAAGGCAACTTGTTACGTACAAAAGCAGGTGGCAACTTGATATGGAGTTAACATTTTTTATATGAGTTTAAAATCGTAAAATTGAAATTCTGTTGAATTCCAAATATTGTAGAAACATTTCTGAGGAAACGAGTGATGACAGTGGCTGATTGTTGCATACCGTGTCGTAAAAGAAAAATAATTTTACCTCAGAATTACATTATATAGGTCAATAAATTCTTCTTTTAATGGATAAGTAGCCTAGATTACTAAAAAAAAACTGTTACTTGCAACTGTTGTCAGTTCTTGTGTTGTCACATTACAGTACGTATTGTATATACCCTGCGGTTCCAGTCTGGTGTTTAGGTTGACTGGAATTCCCTTCAATGTCCAGATTAGGTCTGACATCAAGTGTGATGGTCACTGTATGCACTGGTAACCTTCTTGTGCTATGATCGTCCTGACTTTTAGCAGGGTGCGTCTTGCCATTTAATATAACTGGTCCTTATAGTGTTTATTGTGTGCATTAAACAGGCCTCTAACAGTACAGGTTCACGTCACCGTCACATGTGCCAGTGGCCAATGGAAAAAGCAGTCAGCCCTCTGCCCAATATCTACAATCCACAAGTGGAACAAGCTGCCAGATCATAAACTGCACGAACTGGCAGGCCACACTGTTGCTGTAACAACTGAATTCTGACTTTAATTCTAATCCACTCTACATATGAAATGACCAGAGACACTCAACGGCTACATTAAGCCATTCTACCGACAGGACTATAATAACGTGATCTGAGTTTGTTACTGTAACTGGCGCTACACTTGGTTATGTGTTCTGTGTTTTCTTCTAATTGTTTAATAGCCTGACGCTGCTGTAGTTAGCTTTACCAACTGTACTAACCAGTGCAGTAGATATGCTCCACTGACAGTCGTCTGTTGATACTACTCACATACCAACGACGTACCCCAAACAAATACTAATAATGTCCAATGGGTCCCTATCAGCAGGACAAGGCGCGTTTTCAGGTTGCGGATGGTGCAGACGGCCTGCAGATATGGAGGGTAGCTGCGAATATTGAAAAAGCAGTAGCGGACAGCTGACAAAGAGTGATTTTCCAGCTGTATTTTGGACCAGATTCTATTACTGGTCACCGTGGAAAGTTTACGTATCAAGATACATACTAAATAAACTCGCCCTTGGCACACGTGTGGAAGGTGATGCTTGGCACTCTGTCAGTATCGGGTGTAGGTCAGTCGCTGGGGTCCGTGATCAGAGAAACAGCGACGGGAGCGCAGGAAGACATGGGAAGGGGGAGTTGTCAACAGGGTAGAGGGTTACAATTATAATACGTAAACGTAAGCTAAGGATCTGTGTACATAAGACAACCCTATCGGCAGTAAACAGAGTGGAATTGCTAGCGACAGGGCGTCATGTGACGTGCTGTTCGGAATGCGCATGTGCCAACTGAGGACAGTTTGTCACTGTGTGGTCACTTGCTCAGACGGAATTTTAATGCAGAAAGGGGGATGATATTTGAAAATGACGTCCTACAATAAATTAGTCACGACAGTGCTGATGGAGCAGTAAATGGCCACAAACATTCTGTTTCTTAAGAATATGATGTGCCTCTACAAACACACACACACACACACACACAAACACACACACACACACACCACACACAAACACACACCACACATACACACACACACCACACACACACACACACATACACACACACCACACACACACACACACTCACCTGCCCTCGTCTGCACCTGACAGCTGGACTGCTCACGCATTTCGCAGTTTTAAGCACACTGCTTAATGTGGTGCCTCCAGATGTTCTGTGGTAGCACAACAGAATTCCAGCACACTGTCTGCACCAACATAACCCGTATATTAAATAATCCTTTTAAGAGAGATATTTCGTCTAATTTGACAGATGTGGAGTTACAAAATGACTGCGAGTATATGCACTGGATAGTGCTGCACCTAGCGGTGCATTCAGAAAGCAGTCACAAGCAAAATATATTGCACAGCTTTGGCTGCATACAGGTCCAAAATGATCGACAGTCCAGAGGTGAGTGAAGGACACTAAAGGACCTGTTCTCTGTTCAAGAACAAGAAAGGCGTTCTTGGCAGGCGGAAGGCCAATTGCACATGTCAGTCTTTCTACATATTTTCTGTAGGCAGATCTCATTGCGAACTCGAGCTGGGCCGCTACAGCACCGTCCGTACATGTCACCAGTTGTATCAGCAGACAGTACCAGTAGTATCAGCAGACACAGTACTACTTGTATCAGCAGACAGTACCAGTTGCATCGGAAGACACTACCAGTTGTATCAGCAGACAGTACCAGTAGTATCAGCAGACAGTACCAGTTGTATCAGCAGACAGTACCAGTAGTATCAGCAGACAGTACCATTTGCATCAGAAGACACTACCAGTTGTATCAGCAGACAGTACCAGTAGTATCAGCAGACAGTACCAGTTGTATCAGCAGACAGTACCACTTGTATCAGCAGACGGTACCAGTTGTAACAGCAGAGAGTGTCAGTTGTATCAGCACATAGTATCACTTGTATCAGCAGACAGTATCAGTCGTTATCAGCAGATAGTATCAGTTGTATCAGCAAAGAGTATCACTTGTATCAGCGGACAGTACCAGTTTTATCAGCAGACAGTATCAGTTTATAGCCGTCCGGCTCACCTTTCTCACCCAGTCGTTTTACATGAGACCTACTTTACAGGGACTAACGTGGTTTGAGTGTGATGGGCTTGGTGAAGATGAAATGTAAATAAGAATTATGTTCAATTGATAATCTGAAGAATCTGTTGTGTGATTTTATTTTAGCCAATGGGTGCTAATTTGGTACAAGTTCTCATTGCATACGATAAGCGTAGCACGGATCACTCTCTCACGTAGCGTATTCACTGTACATTAACCTTTATGAAATAGTAAAATTATATTATTCGAAAATTGGTAATACCGATTATGTCAAATTTAACATTACTTGTTTTAACACTATAACCCCCCACCCCCACCCCCATAGAAACACTTATAAATTTCTAGTTATCTAATTTACTCTGTTAATCTGGCCTAAATCTGAAGCGAAGCACACGCGCATCCTCCTACGATAACCGACAAACTTTTCTCTCATTCGCTACAATAACCGAAGTCGGTACACTTGTTTCAACCCCCTCCCCCAACTATAATTTGCTTAACTAGTCTGATTGGTCCCCTGTAATTTAGCAGTCTCGTAATAGGCCGAAAACTTTAAAATTTTGTTTTCTCTCTCCCCGTTGATTCCTAATGACTGATACGATATTTTTAACGCAACATGTGTAATCCCCTATGAACATCTTCTACCGGACAATTTTAATCTGCTACCGTAACTAACACGGTATCCACCCTCTCGTGATTTACATCTCGAAAAAGTGTCAACCCCTCGAATTTTGACTGTCCCAGCAGACTTCAAACCCCAATTAAACTCGACGTTGACAAATGCCTAACATCTAGAATTCTCTTTTGTAAATACTTTCCGCATCTTCTACCCTATGCTAACCTCTACTTGTCTCTCCGGTTATCAGTCTATCCTACTACACATGACTCTACCTCACTCTCTGCCCTGTAACCATCCTTCTCTTTGCTACCCCACTGGCCTTAAGGCAAACATACGTATTCCTACATTTCAGAAAGCAATTTTGAACATTCTAATTACAGTCATTCTTCCCACCGGTTATAAGTTGCATCAGCAGACAGTACCAGTTTTATCAGCAGACAGTACCAGTTGTATCAGCTGACAGTACCAGTTGTATCAGCTGACAGTACCAGTTGTATCGGCAGACAGTACCAGTTGTATCAGCTGACAGTACCAGTTGTATCAGCTGACAGTACCAGTTGTATCGGCAGACAGTACCAGTTGTATCAGCTGACAGTACCAGTTGTATCGGCAGACAGTACCAGTTGTATCGGCAGACAGTACCAGTTGTATCGGCAGACAGTACCAGTTGTATCGGCAGACAGTACCAGTTGTA
>Ga0131853_10008397_pt1 | contig 18824 bp, 6 predicted proteins | sample TergutLab28metaG_FD_92764 | JGI IMG/M metagenome (GOLD analysis project Ga0131853, IMG submission 92764) | Labiotermes labralis P1 segment gut microbial communities from Petit-Saut dam, French Guiana - Lab288 P1 (version 2) (version 2) | ecosystem: Host-associated > Arthropoda: Insects >...
GTGGACCCCGTTCCAGACCCACTACTACTCAGAAAATCTGGTAGCGCCGGGGATCGAACCCGGGACCTCTGTATCTGTAGCCAGAAACTCTGACCACTAGACCACAGAGGCGGTCACTGAGATATAATATCCAACCATATCCAAGATTTCAACGAATAAGGTGAAAATATTTTGCGCGTGTTTTCAAGATAAGCATTTATTACAATGCTCATATTTTCTTATTATAATGTTTATAATTTTTATTGTAATTATGCCAGTACATGATCTTTTAGTAGAGAAACATTTACGTATGTTGATTACTGTGGATTGCGCGAAATATGACTTAGCGGTATAAATAGCGACAGTTTTGCCTCTTGTTTTAAAGGAGTAAAACAAACACCGAGTGCGTTGGGGAACAGACTTGTATGGGGCGTATTTCGATATACGGGGTAAGAAGTAAGAGGATGGAGACAACCGTATCATGAAAATCTTCGCGGTTTGTACATTCTCACGTGGGTGTACAAATATCCAGGAAGATAAGAGGGGCGAGGCACATTGCATGGATGGGGCTAGGAAAGACACATTTTAGCCCGAAAGTCCTAAAAGTAGAAATTAGTACGAAGTAAAATACTATATTATTAAGAAGGTGCGGTATGAGGGCGTAGTGCCTGTGTGAACATAGATATGAAAAGACAGAAGATTTTCATCAGCTGAGCAAGTATCAGCTTCTGAAAAGGAATCTAATCCTTGCAGCCAGTAATTTTGTGAGATAATAAATTACATGATTCTGACACTCTGGTAATTAATAAAATTTATTCAATGTCTAAAACACTGTTTTATCTAGCGGCTATAAAATTCGTATTTCGATCTTTCATTGTGCCGTTTCAACGAAAAACAGTATTATAACACTCCCACTATAATAATATTCCGTCTCATACATGTGGCTTTTAGCTTATCGTGAACTCTCATAAGAATTTCAGTAACTTTACCAAACTAGGCTACGTTTACTTGACAAGCGGAAACCCGTAAGAAGACATGAGGTAGATAGTTCAAAACGAACATATAACACGTCTCTGTTTACTTTGAAAACATTCTGATTTTCTGCTCGGCTACTCTGTACGTGGTTATAACAGATGTTAGAAGTACTTGTATTAACGACACACACGAAACATAATCACTGAAAGGAAATATCCGCCGGTATGTGTCTCCGTGGGGACCGATGGACCGAGTTAATGGATTGTCCAGACTGTGATATTTGTAGCTCATGCTTCATGAATGATTTGTATTAACCTGCAGCCGGCATAACATAAACGTACAGTGACCAAGCTACGGGCTGGGCAACCAACGGATAGTGGTTCGATTGCCGGGAGGAACAAGAGATCCTTTTTGTTCCCCCTCCAAAACGTCAAAACCAGCTCAGTGGCCCATCCAGCCTCTTATTTAGTGGTTATAGTGGATCCTTCTTTGGCGTCAAGAGGATGGGGCATGAATCTTAAGAATGTGTGGAGCTATACGTCCACTCCACCGATACCCAATAGGCATGCATATGGACAACTTAGCCAGTGCCTTCAAACGCGAAACGTAGAGCAGTTCTAGCCAATATTCGTGCATACAATTCGTTGGGCATGAGATCCCAAAACAGGAAATATTTACAGGCAGTATCCTATACGAGAGAGGACAATGGCAGAGATATGTCCATAAAAATAGCGATAATTCGAAACATTAATGTCAAAGTAGGATCAACATTTATTAACAATGCCTCCGTATATATATGTAAGCATGCAAAAGATGCTGTAACATTTATACGCTTTCTGAAGGCGCGAAATATGACACTACCAATAGCACGTAAGGATTCATTTTAGCCTCTGATCTGTTAAATGGGGTCAAAATATTTAAAATATTAAGTAACCTCATTTTGAGGTAAAAGAAGTTACATTCGCCAGGAAATGAAGGATATGTTCCACAGCCCTTTTTGAAACTTTTCAATATTATGAGGCTCCATAATAGAACCACATGGTGAATTTCTATTTTAAAGTAATATGTAGTAAAGTTCATATAACAACCGGCTAGGGATATAACAATGCTAATAACGATAACAATAACAATTATAGAAAACTACTCGTAGTTAAGGAGTGTCCGCAGAGTGTCAGATTTCTGCCGTGTTAGCTCTGTTATTTTCCTTATACTGCATGTTAAATTCGTAAGTAGTTTTCATAAAAACACTAAGTACCTTAAAACACACCACGTCTACAAATTTCTCTTTCAGGATGGATCATTCTCGAGATTCCGTAAGCAAGACGGTTTACAGTCGATGTCTCTTATTGAGTGACACTTGACGTTGGCATTCGATTCGCTAAACGTTAAATATAGTATAACTCCAATTATCCGGACGCTGGTTATCCGGATCGGCTTGGCCCTTCGGGTAAATCTGTCGAGAATTCTTCAAAACTAACTTGTCTTGACATTACCGGTTATCGGATCAAGTACAGTACAGTGTTATGGCTTCTAGAACTTTAAATCAGGAGTGATCGAAAGGTTTAGACACAGGTACTGTACATACTGTAAATAGTAACAGCCGAACTTCAAATTGCTAATGTAGCCTATTTTTTAAAAAAAAAATCCAATTATCCGGATTCTCTGCATATCCAGATGGCTCGCCGTCCCAATTAATCCGGGTAAATGAAGTCCCACTGTATTCAAATATTTCTTCAATTTGAGCCTGTACCTCACACAGAAACAGTATGAGTCAACTATAAACAATACTCCATCTTCAGCAGTTATCTACGTCTGTCTGTAAAAATCCCAAATTTGAAATCTCAATAAAACCCGCCCAACAGGTGTGGCGCCGGTACGTGAATGACAATGTACGACACATCATTCAGCCTCTAGGGAGGCGCTTTCTCATGCGAACGCGCCTAGAAACACAACCTTCAAGAGCTGATAGTCGCCGAGTTAGTCAACAAATTCCCCATATTTTACTAAAGCAGAATTTTCATTACCGCACTCACAAAATCTGCCCACTGATCCCTGTCCTGGGCCGTACACATTCAGCCCACAGTCTCACACTCATCTTTTAGTAAAATCCGTATCAATATTTTACTCCTATTAAATCCTTTTTTTTAATAGTTCATAATAAAATTTTGTTGGGCCTTTGTGTTTTGTTTATCACATGCTGTCTGCCCCTTTTATCCCTTCTTCTCTCACTGGACGCTCATAAAAAATCTTCGGTAAAAGTAAAAATTATGAAGTTACAAATTGCGTAATTTTTTATAGCCTCTTGTTATTTCCTCCCTCTGAAGTTAAAATATTCCCATCAGCACACTGTAGTCACATACTGTCCATATGTGTTTTTCCCGTAGGTTCAATGGCCAGGGTTCATATTGTGTGATTTGAGTATCAAACTGCAGAGAAACATGAACATTTTCTGGGGTGCAACGCCGTGCAGACGGGTAAGTGCGTGCCATTGTTATAAAGCAACCTGCTACCTGTAAAAGACATCTTCCAGCCAGACACGCATACAGGAGAAAAGTAAATTTCCAATTTATAAAAAAAAAGTGTAAATCGATTCTTGTGAACACTGTGTAGGATCCCGGGCTTCCCTAAAAGTGGAACTTCTTTGGCATCGGAGCAACTATGAGCTTCTCAACACACAGCCTGCTCCATATAATTTGTTAGCCAAAGCTCGAAATACATGTCAGCAGTACACCAGCCAATTCCACAAATATGTTCAACAGAGTGTGTCTGCTAAAGGTTGGTAGCAATTTATGCTTCACCGCACCAAACATCTCGAAGAAGAATGGTTAAAAACCCCGTGGGTCCCCACAAGCCCCTCCGCCATTCGGTTAGTCGAAGGGGAGAAAGTTTGTTATTGAATACATGAAAAAGAAGAAGTGAGAATATAAGACACTTTACTGCACTAATGACTGGTACGTAACGTCCAGGTAACTACCAAAAAAGATATGATTCTGGCCTTTACCAGCACTGCATTATGACCATCAATACTGGCAGGTGAAGATGCAGCAAAGACGATAGATCCGCAAGACCGATTATAACAGATATATTTTTCCGTAGTAGCTAGAACACAGAAACGTAGATTCAAGTCTTCTGGAACGTTATACTGCGTCGACTGGGAGATAAATAAATGGTAACTCCATTAACAGTCGATACCGCTTCAGATCCCAGAAGGCTCGAATCTGGCACAGAAATGCAGTTTTCCTTTTTTTCACTAAAGTAGGCATTTCAAAGTTTGATCTTACGTGTTCGAAAATGCTTACTTGACTTAGGCTTTCACAGTGGTGGATCTGGAGATTAGAGTCCTCTGGGATACGACGCCATGCAGTCTGGCGAAAATTTTCCGAATTTTCGGAGGAACGTAACTTCACAGTATATCAAAGAGGCAGTATGTACTTCAGAATCCAAAAATTTATACCAAACTACATGGCGTGACGTCCCGAAAACAGTAATCCTGAAGACAGTTTAATAGGAACATTATGATCAAAATTTTATACATATATATATATGTAAATATATGCGTGTACATATATATATATATATACACGCTCGCGCGTGTGTGTGTGTGTGTGTATGCGTATGTATAAATCCGTGTTAAAAATTATGAAATAGTTTAGGGGCTCGAAGTCCTCGCCAAGCAGTTCTCTTTCAAAACCATCGTAAGAGAAACGTAAGGGTAAAGAAAAAAGACAAAATGTTCCGAGTATTAAATTAAGCACAACACAACGAAGACGTATGCGGACTGGAAGTACACAGACAAGGAGTGGAGGCAGAGCTCCACGAGTTCTTGACTTCGACACTGCATAGAACTGAGTGTTCTTCGGTCCCCACTGGATAGGAGACTGTGTGGTCCCCACAGTCCTTCTGGACGCCGGGAATCGAACTAGAATTCCCGTCTCATCGAATCTGAAGTCTAGTCACTATTGTGATCCTGTTATACAGTGATGGCTGAGGAACTGTCATGTCCTTGCACTACAGCTGCAGGAATGGTGTGTTGTGGGTCGGCAGGTCCATTACAATATGCCTTATACAGTTCCTGCACAATGCCCACACTCTCTGTATAGCAGGGGAAGAGAGAAGCTCGACGTAGGTAGAAAACCGTCCCTACACGCCGCTTCACACCCACAAACTGACAGTAGGTTCCGCCAAGTAAAGAAAAAGGTAAGTTCACCCTGGAACGTGCTACGAAAGCCGAGGGCCCAGAGAGTGATTAGAGGTATAGCTCTACTCTTTCTTCAACCTCGACGCTAGATGGATGTGGGTGGTCAACGCCACGCCCCGGCCACTTAAACCCCGGGAAACGCGCAGTATCCATTGTATAGGAGGCTGTGTGGGACCCAGGGCCGGTATGGACGGATGCGGAAAATCTCAATCCCACTGGGATTCGATCCTCGGACCGTCCAGCCCGTAGTGAGATGCTATACCGACTGAGCTATCCCGGCCCTACAGGTTCCGCCAAGTATTTCTAACACTGGGTGCGTGCCGTTGAAAATGCCTGCTGCTGCAAGACTCTCGCCATACAGGAAGGACGTAATGTTTGTACCAAAAGCAGCGTGCTTGTAAAATAGGGTCTCGTAATTTGTGCTACCCACTAAATATTACTAGGACGGTCTATTTTCTGGAGATAAGACGGGTGGAACGTGTAACATGCATAATCACAATGGAAAATGTAAGGTTTGTCTGGAAAATCTACATGGGGGTGATCACTTGACAGTCACGGACCATAGCGGGAAGATAATATTAACATATATCTTAAAATAGATGGTGCGGGGCGTTGCAAACTGGATTCCTTTATGCGTTATTTCAGGCTTTCGTCGCGAAGCAGGCGAGAACTGCGCTCTGCTGGGTTATTACAAAGCGAGTTGTGGTAGATGTGACCGACAGTTTGCCCCGAAACGTCGGTAAGAAATTACCACGACTTGCTGCGTAATAACGCAGAAGACTGCAGTTCTCTTCTAGATTCGTTTACTTCAAGATGGAATGCAGCGGTGGAGTCTTGTGATTGCTCTAATGACTGCTGGTATTCTATAAAATGCGGTGAACTGCTATAGCATAACATTATTAGTTTCTATAAAAGAGTTCTGTCCCATTAAGGTGGTTTGAAAAAACATTACACTCCGGAGTCGGAAGTTCTGAAAGACACCGAGATGTGTGGCGTGAAAACGTAAGCCCATTGTGTACCGCGCTCGAAATGCTGCCATAAAAGGGCCAACTTTCTCTACAATGAGGGTTCCTCTCACGTGGTCCCCTGTGAACCTAACTGTACCGTCTTCCAACAACATGAGAAACAGGCAGACAGCCTGTCGCCAAACAGAGGTGCCAAGCTGTCTGGCTGCACAGACCTGAAACATCGTCACAGTCAGAACTTAAAAACTGCAGAGTTACATCAACTATTTCATACAGTGAAAAGTGGTAGAGGCCTAACTTGAATGTACGAAGTCTGGAGTTTATCTGAAAAAAAGTCAAACCCTGTGTCACGCAGAACACGGTTCGTCTCTATTGCAAAAAAATGTTAAAACTCGTCGGGTAAATAACAGGTTGATGTGAGAATCGTACAATACACACAAATACAACGTGTGGGTAAAGCTCAGTTTGTAACGTTAAATAATGTAGTAAATATAGCTACCAACGTACTTTAACATGTTAATGAAGTGACTAATCAAGTACTAAATACCTGCCACCTGCCAATTGGGTTCGAAATGCTTTCTCATGTATGGGAGCCTTAGATTATCTAGTGCTGATCTTAAAACTTTGAACCATCCCATAAAGACAGAAGAAAACAGACCAAGGAATGAGTATTCTTCTAAAAAATCACCATTACGTGCTACATGACCACTCTTTCCAACGTCCTTGCTTTGATCACCACATTATTGAGGTAAAATATGTGATGCCCTCCCCTGTAAAATCTTCCCCTCCAATTAGTTCGTCGTCTCCTGCCTTCGAACTTTTCCTGCACTTACTGAACTCGAATTGCTTCCGTCTATGTTCTTTTCCTAGTGCGAATATCCAAAATCCACAAACCGTACAAAAGACATACATACTTAAATGGCAATTTTATTAGAGACATTAACTCACAGATTTACTAATAAACACATTGAGAAGTACTGTTTAAATTTTTAATTTTCTTTACGTTACGTTCAGTGCAATTTAGACTGAACAAGGTTAGCAACCAGTGTCCCATTATTGTTCATTCCGAGTTTTTACAATGTGCAAGTAGACGGTTAACAGAAGACGAAGGCAGCATGTTGCTCCGACACGCTGGTACCGCCCTACCAAAATACGTCAATATGAATGTTCAATGCAATCAAAATATAAAATCTCACATAAATACGGACAGCAACACGAGGAAATGTTCTTCTTATATTTGCCAGTAATGTTTCGTCCTAAAATAACAGCAAGGAAGAGCGCATTCTAAGAGCACATAAAGCATCTGATGGAATTACACTTTTATTTTACGAGGGGACAAAAGACATCCCTCTGGAATTCTACCTGACTCATCTCTATTCTGTGCTGATGAAGACGGTCAACATTACCTCGTGTTATGGGTTTACATCCAGATGTTTCCTCACAGTGAATGCTGTTTAAAAAGGCAGAGATTCTTGTACCGATAACCGAAGAATGTTAATGGCTTTATATGTCTCTTAAACGGTGATATATCAGGCATAAAATGTACGCCCGCCTGCAGAAATTCTTCTGTGAGAATGTGTTGAGGTTCTTTGACGATACCTCAGAATGTTTAAACTGGTTTTGTATCAAGAATTGCCACAATCGCACTTCAGGGTCTCTTAAATTCCATGTATCGGAGTCCTGCTGCAGAAGCCGACGGTCGTTCAACTGGTTTCATAACCACATAAAACAAGTGATGTATTCACGGCGGTGAATACATGAATTATATTTTCTAAGTATAAAGACGTGTCGTCTGGTAGGTGTTGACCGAAGATTCGAGAAGCCCACCGATTCTCGCTGACAATTTGAGAATAGGTAGTGAAAGAATACGGAAGGCCAGAGAGTAAAGTTAAAATTACTATGATGAAATTTCAGTCACTGTGTTTTTAGATACTAAATACAGGATCAAATCTTGGGTGTGGCCACAATTTAGGAACACTACTATTTTTTTAATATCAAATTAAGTGTGACTAGTGTGTTATAAGCGCAATTTTTTAGGGAAAATGATGAACCCAAGTACAGTCATGCGTCGCTTAAAGACGGGGATACGTCCTGAGAAGTGCATCGTTAGGCGATTTCGTCGTTATGCGAAAGTGTACTTACACAAACCTTGACAGTACAGTATAGCCTACTAGCCACCTGGGCTCTTTGTTATAGCCTATTGCTCCAAGGCTGCAAACCTGTACAATATGTTACTGTATTGAATATTGTAGGCAAATGTAACTCAATGGTATTATAATATTATAATATTAAATTTAATATTGTAATCTTAAGGGACCACCGTCATATATGCGGTCCGTCGTTGATCTAAACGTCGTTATACGGCGCATACCTGTACCGTTAACGCAATCAGTGAGGAAGAATCATTTCTGGGGTATTTTAATGACATAAAACGGAGAGAAGGTTCTTAAAAACGCTCGGAACTGCGGGCGGTATTTACATTCTTCGCTTCTAGAGACAAGTTCATTCAAGTGATAAAGAAATTTAAGGAAGAAATTAAACTGACGTTTCAAACCACAGTCGTAAGTAGCGTAGGATTTAACATGAAAAATTCTTCATATTATATATAAACTGTGTTTAAGTGTGTAGTTAGAATCTCGCAACAAACAGAATTTTCTGTTCCTAAAACACCCTTAAATTGTTGGTTTCTAAAACACAGACGGTGTTGTGTGTGAAGTAGCAAGTGAATATTTTTACATTATTTAGGTCAATTTCAGGCTTCGGAAGTGAAGTATTCGCAGTCTGAACAAAAGGTATTCAACGATTTCCCTTATTTGCCGAATTAACGTTCAACACAAAAAAATTAAATATTTCAGCCCGGTCTTATACCGTCCATACGTTACGGATTCATTTGATATCCCCCCCCCCCGTCCCATCGCCAGTATTTCACAGCATTAACAAAAATGTCGTGGCATGTCTTGTACCATCGTATGTGATGTGATTTAATAATCGATTAGCGAAATTTTGTACGTAAGAGCAAAATATATTCGCCTGTGTTTACGCAATACGTGAGCAAGATTACATTTGCCCTCATTCTGTAACGGCAAACCGACCCGAAATGTACGACTGCACCTTGAAGAACCTTGACCTTCAAAATCTCTATATACTCGTAAAAGCATACTGACAATAAAGTTAATAGTTGGTGCGCACTAAATAGTTTAAGTGGCTGAGAAATTGTGAACGCTGTGGAAACATTTTATTTTCCTGTTTTCACGACTAACAATAAATTAAAGAATCCTGCTCTTCTACAGCGTTTTATTTAACAAAAATATATTTTAATGTGATTTTAAATTGTTGCTGTACCTTCTCAGAATAATAACGTGGTTGGCATGTCGTTATTCACTTCGTTTGTCATTTTGTCCTTTCCAAGAAGCAATTGCTGCATTTATACACATTCGTTTTATTTAAGACCTGACATGGGAGTATTTCTCCACTGATATATCTTCAGCCATTTATAGCACGAATAAAATCTCGTTGTAGTTTCCGGTTCGGTTACAACGTTCCTCAATCAAAATAACACTGGACTCTGTGAAACGCTTGCAGCGTCAAGTTAATCTAAACGTTGTTTAAAAGTTCGGTTCCTACATCACAGTAATACAAAGCTACCATAAAAACGTTACTCTTTTGATACTGTGCTTCGTAAATAAATATTATATCCTTTAGTAGCATTATATGGCGTGTCTTCGTAACAGAAAATCGGCTGTTTTCTGTGTGGTAAGAACCGCATTTAAGGTATGATTTATGTAACCACCAGGCTTCAAAGAGCAGAAAACGAGGGTCTGGAAGTCAAGCATAACAAAATAACCAACGGAGTAAGTAGGAGACACAGTGAAGCGCGTTGTGGGACTCCGTTCTTTTGTCAAAATTTGACTCTACACATTATGAATTTCGTCTCTTGCTGTTATTACAGCATGTCTAGTAATGGCGCTGCAGGTTAGTGCAGCCCAAGACCTCCCATTGTTCGGGTTTCTAAAAGTTATGCACATACGGCCGGACTTCTTGGACGGTGGATCGAGGAGTCATAATGGCTTTGTCTACGCAGAAGAAGGAAAGGACAGAGGGGCTGCAGACATACATGTATGACCCAAGTGGGTCTCGAATTCACGATTCTAATATTCCAGGGTAGAAGACAGTAAACATCTTAGTCGGAGCGGTCATTTGGATCGATATTTATATAATAATAATAATAATAATAATAATAATGGCAACACACATACATCGGAAAGTACTAATGTAAAAATACAATAGATTCAACACTGAAACTAATGATATAAGCATCATGAATAGTAACAACAGAATAGCTGCAACACTGTATTCCCTAGGGACATAGTTTGTCTCAGGAATATAAGTGTAAATACACTGCATAAAGGAGATTATGATGATGATAATGATAGTAATAATAATAATATAATGCTATTGCTAAGTTGTTGTGAAACAAAAACTGTTATTGGAATTCAAGTTATTCATAACAAATACATGAGCCCTTCTGGAGGATCTTGTGTATGTAGTATGTGGGTTTATGTGGGTTTTTAATTATGTTTCAAGGTCCTTCGGTCATTTTAGTTTAATCATTATTCAGGTCCTGTGTGAAAGTTCGTGGCTACTAAAATTTACGTCTAATAATGGCGTGTAATCCGGCTTCTTCATGTATTAAAAGTGAAGATAACACGGCTCGAGCTGTGCCCACAACCTAGAATTAATATCCTGTTGCCTTCTACAATAACTCGGGTTCTGGATATCTGCAGGTACTAATCTCGCCATTATCACCTTATTACGACCCCCCACTAACTGCACTTAATGCCTGAGGTCACGTGACTGCATTTTGTTTGGATGACACGAGCACACGTGTCTACAGTTCATGTACAGGATATAATAATGTTATCACCTAGTTACGTATTGAATGTTTCCTGAACGACACCGTCAGTAGCTCAGGAACATAGTGTAGGACGAGTAGTTGTAATGAATGAGAGAGGAATCAAAGGACAATTTACTCCATCAACATGACTGTATTAGCAAACAACCTTCCTGTTTGCAATAAGCCTATTAATTTAATTACATATTTCGGTACAAAGAAAAGTCATCCTCAGGCCAATCAGTGTTAAAATGAAAAAATTACGTACATGAATTTATCATATGTCAATCAGACTGACAGTGAAATCTCAAACGTTTTGTGTTTACGTTTTCCAAGGTTTGTCGTATTCCATTATTTTTTGTTTAAGTAATGTAAATTTGCATCATTTAAAATCTTTTTCAATTTTTACAGACCCACATATTGTTTGTTCATCGTATCATCTCCTACTATTTAATTATATTTACTGCTGTCCTCTTCTCAATAACGTTCCTTTTTTACTCTGTGTAACCAAGATCATAATTTATTTCGGGGTTTGATTCTCGTAAACCTGCTGTTCCTTATTCGGGGGATATTACTCATTAAATTTTTTTTATTTTTTTTTTTAGATATCTTATATATGAATTACGTCTGTGTCATTTGATACCAGATTTTGTATGTAAAATTTTTGTTTTTACTAAGAATTTTCCACAAAATGTTCCCATTACGGCTCCTCGTCTGTACATTTAAGAGTTCTGCGTCATGCATAACAAAGACAGAGAAGAAAAGAGACAGAAGCAAAACGTCGTAATAATCATAATTAAAGAGCAGGGAAAATACGAGCAACAATACACTGACTTCAAAAGCTTTAAAAGTTTTTAGAAAGATAGAACTTTACTTAGTGTTAATTAAATATAATAACACACAACAACCATAATATTAAATTACGAAAGCACAAACCTTCTGAGGTGTGATATCTCAATTAAACGTTAAATGAAATGCGGTAAGGTTACTTTTATGTTTTTATACTGTTATATTGGTTAACATGAAGATAGTTTTACTTCAAAACCGAAATATTTGGCTAATCTAATACTGCAGCCACAGAGGATGGCTTGCTAATAAAGTTGTTCTTATAGAATATAAATGTTTTAATTCAGTTTAGGAAGCACAAAGGGACGCCTAATATCGAGCCTGGATTGGACAGGATATCGAAGGAGGCGCTGATAGTGTAATCTGAGGTATTATTTTGGAACTTAAATGGAGAGACTGAGCAAAGCCACGAAGATTTTCACGAAGAATATCAAGTCCCCTGGCCGAGCCGAATTGTTGCCATATTGAACTACCATATGCGACAGACTAACATTAAAATATAAGAGAGAAGCCTCTTTGAGAAGGTGAGAGTTATTCTGTAGGTCCAGAATTTATCTGGCCTGTACGCACTGCAAATATACATTATCGTGTGCACCATAGTGCGCCAGTAATTTTTATTGTGAGTCATATTATTCCAGTTAATGCCTAGACACCGCCTAAGACTCGTTTTAATATTACATTACAACTTACTCCTTCCTATAGCCCACCAAAACGTAGTATCCATATTCTTGTCCATGCATTCTTTATGCATCCAATATCTCATACTTTTTCATATGATCATCCTAATAATATCTGTAATTATCACAATTTATTAAATTTCTCGTTATGTAATTTTTCGCATCCTCCTTTTACATTCACCTTTAAAAGGTCCAAATATTCCTCTCTGCAACCTCTTCTGACCGACAGGGACAGGTGACGGGCACTTGTAAACGCGGTCATGAACCGTCGGGTTCCATAAAATGCCTGGAATTTCGTGACTGAGAACGTATTAGCTTACCAAGAAGGACTCTGCTCGATGGAGTGAGTGAGTGAGTGAGTGAGTGAGTGAGTGAGTGAGTAAGTAAGTTAGTTAGTAATTAAGTAAGTAACCCCTTCTGACCGCCCACAGCGTATGTTCTCCCCTTAATGTGCGAGTCCAAGTTTTACATCATATGCAACAACAAGTAAGGTTATTGTACAGTTTGGTACATTTTAGCCCTTACCTTTTACACTGCAGATGGATAACAAAAGATTATACACTAGACGGTAGCGACTATTCCTCAACTTTAATCTGTCATCTACAGAGGCAGAGTTATTTAGCACCACGTGGTACTTTAGAAGCTCCAAACATTTGTTAAACACTAATCATTTATATTTTTGTTTCCTGTTTAACACATCCAATTTATTTATTCTACAGTTACCTACACATGTACTTGACGTCGGTTTAAGCACGTAAGGTCCCTATACGGTCTAACGCTAATTCATGCATTTTTATTTCACTGGGGTCCCTTTAATGCGAGTTTTGCGGTTTATAGCACCAGATGGCAACACCAGCAGCCTTTCCCCGCAGCATTTACTTGGCGACATAATTACCAGCTTCCCTCAATCTTAATTAATCCATATCACATTGCAAGAAGTTAAAAATTAACTGTCGTAGACCCTTCACTAAGGGTTAAATGTAGCCTAATGTTGCTCCTCTAAGGCACAGTGGTAACTATATTTACCATCCGCTTTAACATTAAATAATTCTGCATGGTACCCACACTGTGTAATATGCGTTAGTCTGATTCTCGGTTTGTGGGCTGAAACTAATATTTCCTAAACAAAACTGACAGGATGGTGTTTACAAGGGAGAAGCAGTGTAAAGAGTCCAGTCTCCCGGGATATTACGCCGTATGAATTTGTATACCAACAACAAATTTTCGTAGAAGCTGCTACGTCCATCTCAGGAAATTCCTTCTTGCACTACTGTGATAATGGATGCGAACAGCTTGTGGAATCTTCGTCAGCACCGCTGTCAGAACCTACAAAAAACGAAACGCACTGCGTGCACAGAGAAGCAACACCATTTTGGGGGGATTTATTTGCAAACTAACAAAAATGTCTTAGATGGAGGACATGAATTCTCAACTAAAACTAAACACTTGGACAGATGTTTCCCTGCTTGAAGAAAAAAGAAAATTCTTCTGACAATTCCGATATTTAACTGTGTTTATGCATCAAAAACCTGGCTAACAGAAGACATAAATGAATTTCTCCGTGCAGCTCACAACCATTCAACGTATCTTGCTATGATTCAACTGTCAAGGATTTAAATTCGTCATTCCTCATTTTAAATGAGACTAACAAGCTTAAAACAATCCTTCGGAAATTCAGTTTACTCTATTAGGGAACCTATTTGTGTATTACATCAATTCAGTTAATTTCAGACTTCGAGAAATTAATCGGTTCTTGAGGCTTACAAGTTTAACTCCATAAGAACAGAAAATGTGAGCTGTAAGTGCTCTTTTCAAAACATAAATAACAACAAATTGTAGTTTTAATTCGTTATTTGTTGTCGTGTATTTGTTTTTGTATTATGTATTGTATTAAAGCGGGAAAAGTATAAAGAATTAAAAGAAATAAAACTGAACTGTGTTGTTTGTGCTACTTTTAACCTCTGTTTAAATAACACTAACGAATTACTTTAAACCAACTCAAGAACAATACATGCGTTTAGGTAGTTACACACATCCTCTGGTTTATGGCAGACAAAATTTCATTATCATTTTCACAAGAGTCCGCCACTGATCCCAGTTCTGAATTAGAACCCAGTCCACACCACCGCACCCTGCTTGTTTAAAATACACTCACACATGTCTTAAGATTCCATCGAAGTCTCGTCACTTCACGCTGCCGTACTCAAAATCAAGTGGGCATTCATGCGTGCTAAATATCTTCTCCCGTTCGTCTCCCCTGATCCGTTAGTGGCCCTGATAATTTCTGGTAATCAAAATAAATATCATTGTCCAGTTTCTCCAATCTCCCATTACTGTCTCTATCTTAGTTCCAAATACTACCCTCTGAACTCTGCTTTCGAACATCCTCGACCTGTGTCCTGCTTTAATGCCCGAGATCAGGCCTCGCTCCCATAAGAAAAATAAATACAAATATATATATATATATATATTTGTGTGTATGTGTGTGAGTGAGAGGTATTTTAATTTACACTTGTTCTTGTAAGCAAAAGGACGCTGAAATCTAGGGGCAAAAGGTTTGTTTTATGTCAATGAGCTATCAGTACCTCACACTGCGCGGTGTCGAGCGAAGGAAGATTAGTTGATAATGAATTGGAAACCATGTGACCCTACGCCGTCTTCTAAATGGAGTCGGGATTCTGGCATTTGCCTACAGATACTTCGAAAAGCCGTAAAAACAAGAAGTACGCCTCGTATCCAGCCCAAAAATTGAAGCTGCAACATACCAAATGCGACCGAATATTACCCACGACGTCCTGTTCAGCTTTGGTGGGCTACGTACAAAGTCCGATTTTAAAAGGTTTAAATTGTTTCCTTCAGCAACACGAACCCCTTTCTTACTCTCGAAGGGCACAATCTGGTACTGTACACTTCTCAACCTTCGCACCATCTGCTAAAAGGAACAGCCGCCTCCACTTCAAACATCCTACTGAAATAATGGAAGCAACTATTAGGTGTGATCCTACAGGATCAATGTCAAGTCTAAACACAACACTAAAAGTAAAATAAACTTTCTGTCAGTTATTTCATTTCACATTTACTTTCCCTTCTTAAGAAAAGAAAGACTATCCATGGACAGAATTTCTCATGAGGGCTTATCCTCACTGAATAACAGAATTAAAGGTATTTCTTTGGTGGTAGCTGAAAGTGGATGAAAGGTGGAGCACCGGAAGTTGAAGGGAGAGACGTGAGGGAGTTCATTCATAAAGTGTTAAAGGAAAAAGAGCCTTGTCTATTGTGTTACTGGTCTGGTATGCCATTCACTTGCACCTGTGGTACTATAATAGTATAGCGTTCATTCAACAAAATTTCGACTTGCTATGGACAGAATGGCACGTTGTATGGAAGGTACATGGGATTGACAGAAAAATGGTGTCAGTGTAGGCGTGGAGGATTATGGAGTCAATACCTGCACAGCGACAAAGAAAATAGCACTAGAGTTGTAATATATGACTAGCTGGCGCAAATGCCTCAGTTTCTACAAAATAATTTTAAAACGCATAATACTAAGTACGGAGTTTTGCTTGATAAGCTCAAAATTCTTCAGTTCAACAAGATTCAAACCATAATTCACCAAACAGGAAGTTCAGTATCTGCCGGAATGACGCAGTCGATATAATAACTCGCTAATGGTCGGACGTTCCGGGGATCGAATCCCGATGGGGATGAAATTTTCCGCAGCCGTCTACACCGGACCTGAAACCCATCCAGCCTCCTACAAAAAGGTGAGGTACAGTGCCAGGGTTGCGGCGTTACCCACCCACCCCATCTAGAGCGGAGGTTAAAGAAACAGTAGAGCTGTATCTCTACTCCCCCTCCTTGCCTGCATGGCACGTTATTGTGCGAACTTTACCAGAAGGCTCACTATTCTGTTTCCCACCAAAGAACCATGCAATAAGCCACTTCCACGCCTATGTGAACCACGCGAACTCTTTGGTTCAATTATCCAGGTATAAACTTGAAACACACATTTTTCGACTTTTGACACGCATCGTTCCTCTTACTCTCCTTAACTTCATTGCCCATACAAAATTTGGCGAAATGTAAAAAACATTATTCCCCTCATTACTAAATTTCCGACAACTCTCTTTTACTTCTTTGACAATACCCGCATACAGGAAACACCTGCAAGACAATCTTATGCGTATTGGACCGTGCATCATATTGATATTTGAATAAAGGTACACCAACTTGATGACACTTGCTTTATTATGTCAATTTACCGCTCAATATGTTTCAGATGTTAATACATCCATCTTCAGGAGCTTGCGACTACTTGTTGCGTTGTGTAGGCTGTAATGATAGAGGTTTTGTGTGTTAATTTATTTATCTAGTGGTAGGTGTTATACCTATATTATGTGTCGTGTTGTGTAGTGTAGTGTAGTGTAGTGTGTGGCTCAGAGCCACACACTACACATAATATAGGTAAAACACTTACCACTAGATAAATAAATTAACACAAAACCTGTATCATTACAGCCTACACAACAACGCAACAAGTAGTCGCAAGCTCCTGAAGATGGATGTATTAACATCTGAAACATGTTGAGCAGTAAACTGACATAATAAAGCAAGTGTCATCAAGTTGGTGTACCTTTATTCAAACACCTGCAAGACAGTCCAGACGGTATATACAGCCCACAGGCTAGCAAATTCCAGGAACTGTAACCATAACAGTTGATACAGCTCACAACATTTTGTAGATTGTATTTTATCATCAACTATAGCGATCACATGAATTTAAATCTAGTGATTTTACCGAGCTTGTAACATTAAATAATTTATAACTCCAGTAGTGTAGAAGGATAAGACTACCTGAAGACGATACAGGTGTACTGAAACATGTGGGAGTACTTACGATATATCAAATATTGTTAATAAACATATGTTGTGTATTTGTTGGTCGGGATAACAAACTATTTCTGTTACTTCTGTAATCTTAACGTAAAAATATTTTCATCAAAACTTCCCACTAAAAGAAGTTCAGTCGGTTATGACGCCGAGTAATCTGGTAGGTAATTACCAACATTACGGTGGAGCTTATTTCTTCCTTTCCACTCTGTGTAATGTGGCAACGTCATGTGAAACTCTGGTAGCCCTGCACCTTATGTATTGATACAACTTAAAAAAATACACATGGCAGCATCAGTCCAAAAAGCTGTTAGTTCAACATGCACCACAACCAGTAACTTACCAACTTGAAACTTGCACAGACGAAGCTGATTAGGAACTAATATTCTAAGTACCTGCAGATTATATGAAACAAATTACACAGTAACTCTATCACATTATATTAATACTTTATAACACATTCCGTTGACAGTGATAAATGTTCTTCTTGCACAAGAAAATAGCTTAAGAATATCCGGTACTGATGTGGTGTGGTCACGACGCCAAGCGTAATAACGCTGTAAGTTGCAAAACAAATAATATTTTTAGTTCCACTTATATACACATATAAGTATCACATTTTGTGACATTACAGATAAGAAATTGAATCCAGACGACATATTAATTCAGAACTCAGTCAACACAAAGTGAGGTAAACGAAATGAGGACCGAAGGCAACCAACAGCCAAATGAAAATGTAACAAAAAATTATTTTTAAAACTAAATTTAAGAAATGTTAAAAGATTCAGCTAAATGTTAAGAAGCTTAGCACATTCGAATTGAAATTGTTTATATTATTTTATAGTGGTTTATCACTATAACAGCCAGAACATGTAGCAACTGTAAACAAAGGAGTTTATTTACCAATGAAAAAGAGTTGTGCCAACTGAGGCAAAAAAAAACTGCCCAGTTTTCGCAAACAATCTTGCAGGCACTGTCGTGACAACCTCAGAACTTTTACTCTCAATATAAGGCCATTAGGCTGCGCCAAAAAGTTCTGAACCACCTTAAAATTTAATTATTACTAAATTAAATTAAGGAAAGTGGTCATGATGATGGTACGTCAAAATACTCATAAAGCTTTGGGAATTCAGTACAGTCACACAAATATCACATTTCCCAAAAACAATGTCTGTCACAGACAATTGGATCTGCTGCGTCATTTTCATTTTTGGGAAATCTGGAACCCTGAGAGTTATAAATAAGTAGGAAAGAGGAGCAGTAAAGATAAGTTTTGAAGATTCGTAATGCAGGAAAAAAACAATATGCTGGACTTTGTGGGGGGGGGGGGGAGAACCCCCCGGAGCCCGGACGGAAAGGGAACAAAAAAAGGAAAGCCCAACACGGGGGTTTAGGGCCCCAAA